>OHAU01000211.1_pt1 | contig 85600 bp, 90 predicted proteins | sample 1577181 | NCBI WGS metagenome assembly OHAU01 (sample SAMEA3541472, study PRJEB24748) | human gut metagenome | biome: human gut; feature: human-associated habitat; material: faeces | place: China | collected 2012
CTTCCAAGGGGTGCCAATAACAGGACTCGTCATGTGTACTCCTGTACTCCTGCACTGTGTTGTGCGATTGTTTATTTTCATTCGGTCCTGAATCTTGCAAAACCTTGCGGTTCCGCGGAACGATTCATTCCCAATCACTTGAGCATATTACGAGCGAGGTGCGACTTTTTGCTGTTTTTTTGCGACTGTGTGCGTAAGTGTGTCGTTTCTGTTAGAAAATGAGAGCTTTTATCGGGAGATTTGTGAATACTTCACATGCTATTAAAAAGATTGATAAACGGCTCAATATCAACGATTTCAAGCCATCCTCACACCTTTTTCACGTTCGTTTTGCAATACTTGCATGCGGCGTGTTGAACCATGCGTAGTAAGCAATTGTGAGGTTTGTTCACTTTCTGTTCACAGCGTTTCCAATGTCTGCTAGCGTCGCCACAATAGAACAGTTAATGTTGTTGCTTCTTCATACCTCATATCAAAAGGGAGAGTGTTATGGCTGCAGGTCCTGTGCTCGTTGTTGATTTCGGAGCCCAGTACGCCCAGCTGATCGCACGTCGCGTGCGTGAAGCAAATGTTTATTCGGAGCTTGTGCCGCATTCCATGCCGGTCGACGAGATGCTGGCCAAGGATCCGCAGGCCATCATCCTTTCCGGCGGTCCGGCTTCGGTGTTCGAGCCGGGCGCGCCGCGTGTGGATAAGAAACTGTTCGAGGCCGGCGTTCCAGTGCTGGGCATCTGCTACGGCTTCCAGGCCATGGCCTATGCCTTGGGCGCGGATGTCGACAAGGCCGCTCTTGGCGAGTACGGCAAGACCGAGACCTTCATCGACGAGTCGAAGGGTCTGCTCGAAGGCTCCCCCGCCGATCAGAACACGTGGATGAGCCATGGCGTGGCCGTTAAGACCGCGCCGGAAGGCTTCGAAGTGCTGGCACACACCGAGGGCGCCCCCGTTGCCGCCATGCAGGATGAATCCCGCAAGCTGTATGGCGTGCAGTGGCATCCTGAAGTCAAGCACACCCCGATGGGCCAGCAGCTTATCGAGACGTTCCTGCACAAGTGCGCAGGTCTCGGCAACAACTGGGATGCCTCCAGCATCATCGAGGATCAGGTTGCGAAGATCCGCGAGAAGGTCGGTGACGCACAGGTGATCTGCGGCCTGTCCGGCGGCGTTGATTCCGCAGTCGCGGCAGCTCTCGTGCACAAGGCCATCGGCGACCAGCTCACCTGCGTGTTCGTGGACCACGGTCTGCTGCGCAAGGGCGAGGCCGAACAGGTGAAGCATGATTTCGTCGAGGCGACCGGCATCAAGCTCATCGCCGTGGACGCCTCCGAAGACTTCCTCACCGCCCTGAAGGGTGTGAGCGAGCCGGAGAAGAAGCGCAAGATCATCGGCGAAAAGTTCATTCGCACGTTCGAGAAGGCCCAGCGTCAGGTCATCGAAGAGGCGGGCGCTTCCGGCAAGGAAGTCAAGTTCCTCGTTCAGGGCACCCTCTACCCGGATGTTGTGGAATCCGGCGGCGGCGACGGCGCGGCCAACATCAAGTCGCACCACAATGTGGGCGGTCTGCCTGACGACATCAAGTTCCAGCTCGTCGAGCCACTGCGCACCCTGTTCAAGGATGAGGTTCGTGCCATCGGTACCGAGCTTGGATTGCCGGACGAAATCGTCTGGCGTCAGCCGTTCCCTGGCCCGGGTCTCGGCATCCGCATCATCGGCGAAATCACCAAGGAACGTCTGGATCTGCTTCGCGAGGCCGACGCCATCGCTCGCGAGGAGCTGTCAAAGGCTGGTCTTGACCGCGATATCTGGCAGTGCCCGGTCGTGCTCCTTGCCGATGTGCATTCCGTAGGTGTGCAGGGCGACGAGCGCACATATGGTTCGCCGATCGTGTTGCGTCCGGTTTCCTCCGAAGATGCCATGACCGCAGACTGGTCCCGCATTCCGTACGATGTGCTCGCCACGATTTCGACGCGCATCACCAACGAATGCCGCCAGATCAACCGTGTGGTGCTCGACTGCACCTCCAAGCCGCCGGCAACCATCGAGTGGGAATAAGCCGACAAGGCTTTGACCTGCACTTTTGAGTGCCGTGGTGTACTGCTGAGTTTCGTTTCGTATGCGACTCACGGCAAAGCCGCCAGCGGCATCGGTGAGTAAAAACGATAATCGAGCCTCCGTCCCCGCGTTGGGACAGAGGCTTTTGTCGTTTTATTCCCTTTCACCTGCGATTTCGCTATTTACTCCCCGTGTTTCAAGACAACAAGGTACGGGGTTCTATTCGGAAGAATGGGAGTAAGGATTTATCCCAAGTGAGTGGACGCGCGGTTTTTGTCCCTGAGGGCGAGACAGGGCCGTTTCAAGGCCCGTGAAACTCAAATCGAACTCAATGGGCTTTTCGATGGCCTCCGCATGGCGTTTTCCCAAGTGGTTAATGGGGAGTAAAAAATCCTGCCGTCTTGATAAAAATGGGAGTTATCAGGGGAAATGCCGCGGCATTTACTACCCAGATATGCCGGAAACGTGTTCACATGCAACAGGGAGTAAAAAACTCAGCAGGTAAAGAGCGCACGGCGAACTCAAGCTGAAGGACATCAAAAACGATACCGTGATCTTCGTCGGTTCCGATGGGCTGCCCCATCGGAAGTATGATTGCGCAACCACCATCCTCAAATCTCAATGGATTCCCCGAAAAAGCGATCATTCCCTGACATAGTTCTTCAATCAGCTATGAGAACACCATGCGTTCAGCCACTTCTCATCCGCACGGCTGGGACGGACGTCGAAAGTGACATCGATGCGGTCGGCTTCCGTCCCGGACAAGAATTTGTAGAATTAGCCTCAATCTTGGAGCGCATCTTGTTGGCGTAATCCTATATCTTGGAGGCCAGCCACTGCTTGTTGATTTAGTTTCCTTCGCTTCTATAGACTTGGTTGAGTGTTTCTCCGTCGTTGCTTACCCATTCGGTCCAGCCGTTCTGGCTGCCGCCGAGCACAAACACCGCCGCGGCGCTGGGCGTTGGGAACTCGAGGTCTTCGGCGAGCTCTGCGGTGCCGCCCGAATCGCCGAATATCTCCCTGCGCGCGGCCGCGACGCCCACGTTCTTCAGCACGGGCCTCGAGAGGTTCACTTTCGAGCCGGCGAGCACGGTGAAGTGCCCGGTGGCCTTGTCGTAGCGCCCCGCACCGCGTATGCCGTTCTTCTTCGTGTGGAAGACCGCCGGCGCACCTGCGGGGCCCTGGTCGACCCTGTTGAGGTCGTACCCCAGAGCCGCCATCCTGAAGAGGATCCTCTCGTGCAGGCGCTCTACGGCCTCTTCCTTGTACGGGTCGACGTAGGGTTTGGGCGTCGCCGAATTGTCGGTCTCGTACGAGCCGTGGGTGCGCACGTAGTCGATGGCCTTCGCCTCAAGGACGTCCAGTACGTCCCTGCTGATGTTCTGATCGTCGTCGAGGAACATAACGGCCTTGTTCCAAAACTCCTTCTTTGCCTTGTGCGCGTCGAGCCGGGCGATGCCCTGGGTCGTCTGCCCCCGCGTAGACGCGGCTCACGTTGCCGTGGTCCTCGTCGAGCAGGTAGTAGACGCCGCGCTGCGGGATGTTCGGCAGCGACTTCGCCTCGGCGAGGTTCTCCCTCGGAACGACGACGGTCACGAGCGACTCGCCGTCGATGCGGCAAATGCGGATGCGGTCCGGCTGCGCGTCTATGAGCTGGACGGTGAGAGTCTTGACCCGGATCATGCTCGCACCCCCTTCTTTGAGAACTCTTCGATCACGCACGTGCGCACGAAAGCGGAGAAGCTCATACCCCACAGGGCCGCCTCCTCCTTCGCCGCGTCGCACAAGGTATCAGGAATGCGAAGGGTCACGGATACCTGGTCGCCGTCCACTAGGAAACTCCTGATCTCGGTCTCGTCGGGGTTGTTCTTGATGAGTTTCTTGTAGCTATCAGGCATCTGCGCTCCCATCGTTCGAAATGCAATACAAATATGTATTCTGTGCAAACGCAGAAATGTCCTTCTTCTGTTTTTGCGGAGGAAGGACATTTCCGTACCGTTTTCAATATCGTGGATTATTTGCGGATTATCTCTGACAATCATTGCTAGGCCAGCATGCTGGTCCACATGTTTGCGAAATCGGGAAGCGTTTTCGCGGTGGTGGCGATGTTCTTGACTTGGATGCCGTTGATGCTCAGACCAAGCATTGCGGCGAACGTCGCCATGCGATGGTCCGCGTAGGTTTCCATTTTGGCGGGCTTGAGATTCGTTGCCGGCACTGGCACGATCTCCAGCCCGTCGGGAAGCTCACGGGCTTCTCCCCCGACTCTGGTGATTTCGTTGACCAATGCTTCCAGACGGTTCGTCTCGTGGCCGCGCAAGTGGCCGATGCCCAGCATGCGCGTAGGCTTGTCGGCGAAGACCAAGATTGCGGCCAGCGATGGCGCAATCTCGCCGGCCGCAGTCAGGTCGAAATCACCCAAGCCGTTGATATGGCTGCTGCCGGTCACTTCGCAGTACCGGACGCCGTCGATCACGGGGAAGCTGATTTCAGCGCCCATATGTTCCAAGTATCCGGGAAGCAGGCCGCCCGGCTGGGTGGTGGATTCCGGCCAGTGAGGCACGCGAACGGTTCCGCCGGCGATGAGCGCTGCGCCAAGGAACGGGGCGGCATTCGACAGGTCAGGTTCTACCGTCACCGTTTCGGGCAACTGCACGGCTCCCGGCTGCACGGTCCACACGCGGGCGTGTTCGTCGGCGTTGGCGCGCACGCCGGAACCTTGCAGATCGGCCACGGTCATGCGAATATGCGGTAAACTCGGTGTCTTCTCCCCCGTGTGATGCAGTTCCAAACCGCCTGGCACTCGAGAGCCGACGAGCAATAGTCCCGAAATAAACTGCGAGGATCCCGAAGAATCAATGCTGACTACGCTCGGCTCGGCGCACTGGCTCACCGTTTGAGGTGGAATGATTGTAAATGGCAGGCGCCCTTCCTCGCCGTGGTATTCGATGCATGCCCCCAACTGTTCAAGACCGTCCAACACCGGCTTCATCGGACGCGCGTACGCCTGCTCGTCACCGTCGAAATCCACAGGACCGTCCGCGAACATGGCAAGACCGGGCACAAAGCGCATCACTGTTCCCGCAAGACCGCAGAACACCTTCGTACCACCGTGGAACCGGCCGTCGGACGGCGGCACCACCGTAACCGTGGTGTCGACCTGCTCATCGATTTCGCAGCGCACTCCCAACGAACGCAGCGCGTCCATCATCAGCTCGGTATCGCGCGAGCGCAACAGACCGACCAATCGCACAGGACGATGCCCGAGAGCCGCAAGAATGAGATAACGGTTCGACAGGGATTTGCTGCCCGGCACCACAACGGTGGCGTCAAGCGATTTGCTGGCAAACGGCGCCGGCCAAAGATTCTCTTGAGATGCGTTCATAGGGCTTATCGTATCCAAAACCCGAGGAAAACAACGCTTCAATCTCGCCATACAGCACCCGTATCTTGCTCGAACTCGACAATCAAATGCCATCCATACCATTTCCGTTTGAAAACCCAGGCGGACAGAACTATGCGAATATCACAAAATGCCACGAGGAATTCCCGCGATCGTCGTGTTTGTACCGGAAACCGGAGAAAGGATTTTTCAAACCGTCTGAAACACCTTTGTTTCCAACGGTTTTGGTCGGGCTGACAGGATTTGAACCTGCGACATTCTGTTATATTTGGTGGTTTTTAGGTTTGGTTTGACAGAATGTTTGGAGATTGATAAACGTTGGTATTTCAACGCTTTTGCCATCCTGTAAGTTGTGACTGGTTATGACTGTATGGAACGCAACGTGACGGTCTTTGTATGCGGTTTGTATGCGGAATAAAGAAAAAGCCCCTCCCCCAGCAATGCTGAGAGAGGGGCGCGCGTTACATGAGGGTACGAAAATCACTCACGGTTAAGTGTTGGGCCTGAAACAGGTGCAACACTTATTTTTCGTTGGAACTGTCCGGCTTGGCTGCCGTGAGCTGGCTCACGCCGATCAGAGCGCCGACGAACAAGCCGACCGCGTTGATCGTGGTGACGATCTCACCGCAGTGCGGCAATCCCCACTGCGGGCCGACCGCACCGACCAGCCATGCGACCGCAGGCAAAGCGATCAACGCGAGCCACTTGAGCGCCTGATACGCCTTGTCCGGCAGCAGGTAGCCATTGGTATTGGATTCGCCCATTCCACACCTCCTTAAAATTCGAGGCCGGTCAGTGCAAGACCTGACCGGGATAAATCGTGTACGGGGCACGCAACCCGTTGCGTTGGGCCGCGGCCGGCCAGCCGGAACCATAGATCTTCCACAGACTCTCGCCCGCGGTGACCACGTGCGAGGTGGTTACGACATGAGCACCGATGCTGGAAGCGGTCGAACCGCCGTAGCAGACTTGCTGCCCTGGCCAGATGCGGTTGATGTTGCCGCTAGGCACGCTCCACGCGCTGGCCGGCGTGCGGCCGGTCCGGGAGGCGATCGCGCCCATGGTGTCGCCGGAGCTGACCACGACGCAGTACGAGCCGGTGTTGCCAGATGGCGTCGTGACGCCGCTGCCGGACAGTCGCCGGTTGACGATGTCCATGACCGCCGCGTAGTTGGATCCGAGCGCCTGGCGGCGTGCGGGATCGTTGCCGAAATCGCCGCGGATGGTGCGCGTGGCCAAAGCGTCCAGGTCGACCTTCGGCGCGGTCGTGGGCTGTGGCGTCGGCTTGACGTTCGGCAGGCTCGCCGCACCCCTGTCGTCGGGGTTCGCGTACTTGCGCCATGCCGCGCGGTCTCCGCGGAACTTGTTCAGGTCGAGGCGTCCGGACCAGCCGCTGAGACTGCCGTTGGACGTGTACTGCCTCATCACCTCGCCGCGCGCTCCGATGTTCCACGGTGCGGTCTGGTATCCGGTGACGAGGTTCGTCGCGTACTGTGCGATCCAGATGCCGCAGTCCAGCTCCGCCTCCATGCCCGCGACCTGCCAGTACCCGGAGTCCATCGTGTAGATGATCGGGTTCACGCCCGTCAGACGCTTGACCTCGCGCGCCCAGCGGCGCGGCCACTGCTTGTCGCCCCAGGCGGCGTTGTCCTGCGCCTCCCAGTCGAGGATCAGTACGCTCCTGTGCACATATCCACGCACGTTGTCGACGAAGAACCGGGCTTCGGTCTCCGGGTTGCCGCCGAGCGCGTAGTGGTAGACGCCGGTCTCCTTGCCGCTGTTGATGGCTCCGGCGAGCTGACGGTTGGCGTCGGTGTTGACGCCGTTGGACAGGCACCCGCCGTACACGCCGCCGGAACCCCATGTGGTGCCGACGATGACGAAATCGGCCGGCACGGTCGCGGTGTCGATGCCGCACTGCCAGTTCGAAATGTCGTACCCGTCCATGTCGGCCATCGCCGCCGGGGCGAATGCCATGGAGACTGCGATGGCGAGCGCTGTCAGCGGCGTGCGCCAGCGTCGGCGGGGTTTCATGTGCTTCGGATTGCCTTTGTTGAGGATGCTCAAATTCCTCTCCTTCCCGCCCCGATTCGGGGCAATAGAAAAGGCCACCCCCTGTGGGATGGCCTTGCGGTTTGTTGGAAAATAGGATGTCAGGTGGTTGTCCAATCGCCTTCGAGGATGACGGGCGTGAGGGTGGCTTCGCCTGTCCATGTGGGACTGACGGCCAGCTGCACGTAGACTTCAGTCGGCTGGTCCAGGGTGAATCTGCGCCAGTCGCTTCCGGCGTAGAAGGCGACCCTACCGCCGACATGCACCTCGAACGCGAGGTCGGCGGTGCCGGTGATGTCGACGCGCACGCTGTAGGTTCCCGCCGGGAGGGTGACGGCGCTCATCCTTCGTGCTTTCCATCCGGTCGCCGTGTCCGGTCGTGCGACATGCGCCGTATGGCCGGACACTTCCCATGTCGGGAATTTCGAGCCCCAGTTGTCCCATGCGCCGCACAGGTTGAGGTCAGCCGCTACCCCCCCCCCCCCGCAGTTTTTCTGGCGGCTCCCAGCAGGTGCGCTTATCGCCCAGCTCCAACTGGGGGTGCAGGATGCTCGTTGTGGATTCGGACAGTTTCCCGTAGGTGAAGACGCAAGTGTCGTATGTCATGGCGCCGGCCGGCACAGTGAGACTTTTCAGAGACGTTATGTTGTCCTTGGTGAAGGTGGCTCGCTGCAGCATTTTGCCGGCCGCATCATAGAAGAAGACCTGGAAGCAGATGCCGTTAAGGGTATCGCCGTCCTCAAGGCTCAGCGTGAGCTTGTCTCCCTCATGAAGCTCAGGTGCGATGTCGGCCTTCCAGCGAAAGCCGATCCAGCTGTTCATCGGCGCGGTGGCGGCGACGCGCAGGCCGCCATCGTCGATGACGGACGCGATCATGTGCCCGGCCTGCGCGACGCCGTAGTTCAGCAGATTCTTGCCGGACGGCACGAGCAGTGCGCCGTCGTGTGTCAGCCCGATGCGCTGGCCGGCATGATAGATTCCGGCGACCGGCAGGCCATTGACGCATACCCCCCCCCCACGAAGCGGATAATCGGTCATTATTGTCTCCTTAGATGATCTGCTAGATGATCTGCCGCACGCTGATGTCGTCGAAGCGCCCGAAGCCGTCTACGGTGTTGATTCGCAGGGAGGCGCTCGTGATGCCTTCGGGCACCGTCCACGTAGTCGAGAAACGCTGCCACTTGTAATAGTCCTCGTGGTCGATGGCCGGAAGCTTGATGATGTCATCGACGGTGCCGTCCGGGAGCGCCATGGACACCACGTGTTTGCGCATTTCCCAGGCGTCGGCCTTCCATAGGCTAATCTCGAGCGTCATACCGGCTTGCACCGTGAAAAAGGACGATTGGAGCATGCTGCCGCGGCCGCCGAACATGATCCAATAGTCTCCGCCGTGCGGCTCTACGATGTTTTTGCTGTTTTCGCGGGTCTGTATGACGTTGTTGCCCTTGGTCTTCCAGCCGGTCATGTCGCCTGTCTCGAAGTCTCCGTTGGTGATGAGGTTCCTGCCGAGCGCGGGCAACAGCAGGCTCCCCGCCTTGCCGAGTCCTATCTTTTTCCCGGCATGGTAGGCTCCCGCGACTTCAAGCCCGTGGAGGCATACCCCCCCCCCGAAGCTGTTCCGCCATGATTCCTCCTTAGATGATTTCTACAAGGCTCACGTCATCGACCCTCAGCCATGTGTTTTCCGTGATCGTGACGGTAACGGCCGTGCAGTCCTTGGGCGCGGTGAAGTCGAGAGTGACTTCATACCATTGCGTATCAGCCCTGATTGGCGTTTTGGTTGATGCCACCACCGCGTCTCCGGCCGTGACCGTCGCCGTGACTCTGCGCCATGAGCTTCCATCTCCGACGGCATGCCAGAAGTCGAGGCGGTAGCGTGAGCCGGGGCTGACGGCCACGGTCTGCGACACCCCGCCGCCATTGCTGCGGCTCATATACCATGCGAGTCCGCCATGCGGATCGTGGACGGCAGAATTTGCCGATGATGATGTGACGACAGAGCCGTCGCCTATCGCCGTCCATCCCGTCAGCACCTGCTCGAACCCGCCGTTGACGATGAGATTGTCAGCGGGATTGGGCAGTACGAGGCGTGTGCCGGAATGCGAGAGTCCTATCATGCGGCCCGCACGGCACGCTCCGCCCACCTGCCTTCCCATGATGCTGACGCCGCTCATGCCGCCTCCCTTGGCCACCAGTAGAAGTTAAGCGGGTCTGCGGCGCTTTTGGCGGCGGCGTCGGCAGCGTCCGTGCACTGGATCCATTTCGGGATTGCTGCGGCGCTGTCGGCGGCCTGCGCGGCGGACTTGGCCGCCGCCGTCTCCGATGCCTTGACGGCGTTCTCGCTGGCCTTGGCCTTATCGGCCGATGTGGCCGCATCATGCGCTTTGCCGGTGGCCGTGCTGGCGGAGGTATTGGCTGATTGGGCGTCCGCCGCCGCGCTGGCCGCGCTGGCACCGGCCGCGGTCTCGCTGTCTTTTGCCTTCGCCGCCGACCGTGCCGCCGAGCTCTCGGATGCCGATGCCGCCGACTTGGATTGTCCGGCGCTCTCGGACGACTTTGCGGCTGCAGTCTCGGAAATCCGCGCCTTGTCGGCGCTCACGGCAGCCGCATCCGCCTTGGCCTGAGCCGTCTGCATGGCCGTTTCCGCAGCCTGCCCTGCTGTTTCCGCTCTATCCTGAGCGGTAGCGGCGGCAGCGGCCTTGACGGTGGCGGTCTCCGCCGCCTGGGATGTCGTGGCCGCATCCTGTTTGACCTGTCCGGCGGTTTCGGTGAGCTGACCGGCGATGGTCTTCGCCTCGCCGATCAGCCCCTGCGCCGTGGTCTCGGCTTCGTGCGCGAGACTGGCGCTGGATGCCGCCGCCGTCTGCGATGCGAGTGCCTTCGCGGCCGCATCCGCCGCCTTCGCGCTCTCCTGCCCGGCCACGCCCTCGCTGGCCTTCGCGGCCTGCGCGGAGCTTTCCGCACGGGTCACTTTGTCGTCGATCGATTCGATCTGGTCCAGGGCGGACTGGGCGGCGCGGGTGACGGTCTCCCACGCAGCCACGGTCTCCGAGCTCTGGTCGAGCGTGGCGGGATCCACGTCCACCAGCCCGGCGTACTCGACCGTCTGGGCGGAATCGGGCACCTCCACGTAGCGGGTGGCGCCGGCAGCCACAAGCTCGCTCGCACGCCACACCCATTGCGTGGTGCTCGGCATCACCTCCACGGTGGCCTCGCCCGCCGTAAGCTTGACAGTCTGCGCGACCGGCAGCCTGATCGCATCACGCACCGTCACACGGCGCGTGGGTACCAGGCTCACGCCGCCGGAAAGGCCGGAGCCCTCCGCATCCGTCAAGTGGAAATGCACCAATGTCATGAGTGCTCCTTCCTTGTGGGGCCGTTATGCGCGGCCATGATCTCGTCGTGCATCTTCGTTCCCGTCCCGTTGCCGCCGAGCGCGCTGTACGCGTCGTACGCGTCGTCGGCCTCGTCCATCACCTCGACGGGTATCGGTCGGCCGGACTGCACGTATTCGCGATGGATCCGGATGATCTCGGCGCGAAGCAGAACGCGCAGCCCGTGGATCACCGCACGCCCGTATCTCCACGCCACCGCGGCGAGCGTGACCGCACCGCCGCACATGGCGGGCACGAGCCATGCGACGATCTGATCGAGCAGTTGCATGCGGGCCTCTTTTCTAGGCTTGGAATCCCACACGGCGATCGTCGTGGATTGGCCGCGACGGCGTGTGGGATTTGGAGGTAAAAGATGCTGTTGTCCGTTTTCTATGACGAGGTGTGGCTGCCGTCGTGCGCGAATTTGAGGGAATGCACCATGGTCGGATATGAGAGCGCGTGGCGATGCCATATCGTGGACGCTTTCGGCGGGCTTGAGATCGATTCGATCACTGCCGGCATGATCGAGACGTGGATGGCCGGCATGCCGCGCGGCGCGGCGCGCAAGGCGTGGGGCGTTCTTCGCACCATGCTCCGCAAGGCATTCAGGTGGGGCATGAGCAGTGTGGACGTGACCACGCGCGTCAGGGGACCGAAGAGGACGGATCATCAGCCGCGCGTGCTCGATTCGCGGCAGATCGCGACGCTCCTGCGTGGGTTCTGGGGGCATGAGCTCGAGGCATGGCTCATCTGCAGCGTTACGCTGGGGCTCAGGCCTGAGGAGGCGCTTGGCCTCGAATGGTCGGACATCGACCTGCGCGGCGGAATGGTACGAATCCGGCGCGGTGTGCAATGGGTATCCGGCCATGAGGTCGTTGTCGAGCCAAAGACCGATCTGTCGGCTAGGGAGCTCGTGCTCCCCCGGTTCGCGGTGCTTCGTCTGCGGCTGATCCGCCACGGCGGGTCTGGCAGGCTTGTCGGCGGCCTGAATCCCGGGCAGGTGGACCGTCGCTACAGGCGATGGTGCCGTGAGCAGCGTCTCCCTTTCGTGCCCAGGGAGAACCTGCGTCACTCGTGGGCGACGAGCGCTTTGACTGCCGGAGTGGATGTGGCCGTCGTGAGCCGCGCTCTGGGACATTCGAGCATCGAGACCACGGCCCGCTATTACCTGCGGCCGGACGTGACAGTGCTCAAGGACGCGCAGAAGCTGTGGGAGAAGGCAATCATGCGGTAAGGGATTCCGTAACTCTTGAACGGCAGATCTGGCATGGGCCTTACGGCATGACGGTGCATCTCGCCAAGGTCGGCATGATGGCTTTCGCTTTTGGCAACACGTCCTTCACAAACGACATCAATTCCAACGGCCAGATCGTGAATGAGACGATGGCCGCCGGTTTCCTGCCGGAGGATGAAGGCGCGATACTGCTGGAAGGTGTGAACGGGCAGCATGGAGCCTTGTCCTTCGATGCTGACGGCAAGGTCACGATCAGCGGCAGCATGAACCGCGGATACTATTTCCGCGTCTGCGGCTGCTGGCCGGTGAAATAGCTTTCCGTAACCTTGTACAATGCGAAGGGCTTCACGGTCATCCATATCGGCATGATGATGCTGGTCAAATACTCCGGCAATATCGGTAATGGTAGTTGGGATTCGGTGCAATGCGAATACGTGCTGCCCGCCGAACTGCGCCCGCCCGTCGAGGTCAATGCGATGGTGTGCGTGTCGAACGGGCAAACGGCAAGAATGCTCGTCGTTAATCCGAACGGCACCATCCGATGTGCGAACATGGGAGCCGCTGGCAGCAATCAGGGTTGCGTCGGTTCGCTCTGCTATCCGATCCCATGAGGATAGTTTCCGTAACCCAGACATGCCAACTGCGATGGCAGGACACCGCATCGTTCGTTCCGGCTTCTTATGGCGCTTCGAACACCATCACGGTCAAAGACGGTCTGATTTTCGTGGACCTGTCTTCGTTCAGAAGCACCGTGAAAGTCGGCGATTACTCTGTCTGGCTGTTCGAAGAGGGCGTGAAGCCCTCCAGAACGGTCGGTCTTGGGTGCGTCGCGAACGTGGCTGGCATCGCGTATGGCAAACAGGCGAGGTGGAACACTAACGGGTCGGTGACGCTTATCGGAGGCGTGGGTTCGGCCGATATCGTCCAATGCTTCTCGAAGATCATTCCGGTGCCTGATGGTGTGGAATTCGTCTAGGCCGCCAACCAACAGCCGTGCGCCGTGGAGTAGGCGGATCTCGGGTCGCCCAGCATCTGCACCTTCCCGTCACGCGCGACAAGCAGGCTGAAACCGCAGGACGGGAACGCGATGATGCTCATGTCGGCGAGCGGACGGAACGCTTCAGGGATGGTCTCATTCGCCGTCGAGTAGTTCTGCTGTCCACTGCTAGTGAACTTGACGTTGCCGTTGATCGTGACGATGCGTCCGACCCGACACAGAGTGAGTCTGTCGTTCGTATACGGCGGCTTCCACTGCTGGGTTACGGAATCCCACAGCTTCGACATGGGAGGCAGCTGTTTGATGAGCATGACCGGCGTGCCGGGCGTGATCCCGCTGATCGGGATGCGGGCGATCGGGATCCACGCCGTGCCGGAGGCCGAGTGGATGCTGCCCGACGGGACGGTCGGATCGGCGGCCGTTCCGGTGTTTGGCGTGCCTTTGAGTACGGCGATGGCGGCGGTCTCGATGTTCTGACCGTTCCGTGTGTATTTGAGGCAGACGAGGTCGTTGCGGTTCCGGCCGCTCATGCCGCTTTCGATGGTCGCGGTCTCGGCCTCGGTGACGCGCGCGTATCGTCCTTCGACCACGAGGTTGAGGACTGGGATCAGCGCATGGTTGGCGTCCTGCATGGTGACCGCGGGGAATTTCCCGTCAGCCCCCTGCAGCAGGTAGCTGCCGTTGCCGATGATTCCGGCTTGCATGGCGCCCATGTCGCCGCTGGTGATGTGCGGTGTGCCGCCCTTGCCTGTGATGAGCGTGGTGGTCATGTCAGTCCTTTCCCTCGGTAAGCCATGCCGTGTAGGCCGCGTCCTGCGTGGCGGCGAGTTTCTTGAATTCCTGCTGGCATGAGGTGCATGCCAGTGCCTCCTGCGTCACTCCGTCCGCGGTGGTGTGTTTGATCTGGTGCCAGTCGCTCGACGTGCGCGGATCTCCGTCGGTGAGGTATGCGCTGTCGTGGCAGCGGTCGCATGTGTATTTGGTGATGTTCGTGGTTTTTGCCATGATGTTCCTTTCAGGCGAGTCTTTGCCATACGTGTCCTCCGATGATTGTGGGGATTTCCTTCCATGTGCCGCCCTGGTCGTTGGGGTTGCCGGCGACGCACCAGTAGAGCGAGCCGATTGGGTGTGCGGCGAGGAAGGATGCCGCTGTTGCGCTGGATTGTGCGGTGATGGTGCCGTCCTCGCTGATGGTGATGGTCTTGCCGTCGGGTTTGACGCCGCCGATGGCATCCGTTGCGGCCACGGGCAGAGTGTAGGCGTTCGCTCCGTCCTGGATTCTGTTGAGTTTTTGTTTGTCTCCGCTGCTCATGAGGCCGTGGATCGTCGTAGTCGCGTCCCGGTCCTCGGCCAGCGCCTTCCATTCGTCCCAGCTGCCGGAGTTCCAGGTGCGCCGCCAGATCTTCCCGGTCTGCGGGTCGGTGAGGAGTTGGGTGGTCCAGCCGAGTGCGGTGCGTTGCACGATCAGGCCAAAGTGTCCGACGCCGCTTGGCTTGTGCGAGCAGGTGTTGCCGCCGCCCGCCCAGTAGGCACCATAGCCGGTTTTGAGCGTGTTGAGGTCGGTGCTGGTGAGGCTGGTGGGCGCGGGCAGCGTGTTCGGCGCGGTCAGGGTCACCGTGCTTCCGGCGCGGGTGGCGGTGACGCCTGTGCCGGCGGCGATGGTCTTCACCCGCTCCTGTGCCGTGTCGTTCGCCTGGCTTGCGAGCGTGTTCGCCGCATCCGCGGTGGTTTGCGCCTTGTCGGCTTTGCCGTCCGCCTGTTTGGCGAGGTCTCGTGCGCCGGCGATTTCGGCCGCGGCGTCGCTTGCGGCCTTGTTGGCTTCGGTGGCGGTTTTGCGGACCGTTTCGAGGTCGGCGGCGGTCACATCGGCGCTGAACGTCCAGTTGGAGAGGGTGAGGCCACTGCCGGCGTAGTAGGCGTGGCCGTCTCCGGAGCTTGATCCACCGCCGCCGGTCTCGCCGGTCGATTCCGTGGATGCGGTGGTCGCCTCGTAGGTTACGGTCGGGATGCCGTCTTCGATTTTGATGATTTTTTTGGTGATTTCGGCGGTGACCTTGATGCCGGTGGTGTTGTCGCGGCCGGTCACGGTGTCGCCCACGTCGAGGTCGATGCCGTCGGATTCCACATCCACGTCGATGCTGCCCGTATCTCGCAGCTCCTGGAGCTTTGTCTTGCCTTTGGTCTCGAGTTCGGCGGCGTCGGCGTTGCTGAGCTCGTAGACGCTTGTGCGCTCATCCGCGCCTTTGATGGTCTGCGTATGGCTGAGCGTGCCTTTCTGGTCGGCGTACCAGTGGACGACGATCCTGTCCTTGAGTTCGCCCTTGCCGAGGCAGATCAGGTGGTTGATCGGATGCGAGGCGAGGGTCGCATCGAAGTCGATGAGGTCGGAGTCGATGAGGTCGCCGGCGGCCGTGATCGGCGGCGCGTCGACTGTCACGCCGTTCTGCGCTGCGGTGATGCGCAGCCGCAGTCCTGATGCGCGCAGCATCTTGGACAGGCCGCTCCACGCGTCGCAGTACCGGTCGAACTGCCAGTTTGCGGTTTTGGATGTGCCTTCCGTGACGGTGAGGATGTCCTGCAGTCCGATACGGGAGATGACGGTGCGCAGGAGCGTGCCGATCGTGCCGCTCATGGTCAGGTAGTCCTTGCCCTTGTCGGGTTCGAGGATCTTCGAGGCGAGCAGGCCGTGCCAGTCGCGACCGCGGTAGGTGAGCTCGCCCTCGCCGCCGGTGACGCTGGTCTTCACGTCGTCGACGATGCCGCCCCAGCCGGTGCCGTCGACCCACCATCGGCAGCCTGGTTTCAGGCATGCCGGGCATTGGAGGTCGAAGTCGTTCTCCCCCGACCCGTATGCCAGGTCGAGCGTCCATGAGGCGTACGAGCCGGACGGCGTGCCGTTCGTGTCGGTGACGATCAGGTCCATGGCGGTTCGCTCCTCTCTTCGATGGCGGTCAAGTCGAATTTGAATCCGCCAGCCCAGCTGATCGTGCTCATGCCGGGCGGCAGCGGTTCAAAGATGTAGGTTCCGGATCCGCGTCCGGTGCCTCGCACGGCTTTGCCGAAGAGGTTGGTGTGCAGGCCGGTGTCCGAGATCATCGTGACGGTTCTGCTATCGGAGGCCGCGTCGATTTCGAGGCGGCTTCCGGCCGGTATGGTCGCGTCGACCTCGTACCGGTTCGTGCCGATGATGATGTACGGGTTGACGCACGGGCCGAAGATCGTGAGCTTCACCGGCTGCGGCATGCCGGTCGCGTTGGTCACGGTGTCGAGGATGCTCATGCCGGCGTAGTCGTGCGGGTAGTCGTACGGGTAGTCGAGGTCGCCGCCGGCCTTGTCGGCTCGCGGATCGTGGTGTTCGGTGGTCCCGCGCCGCCACACGCCGTCTGCAAGCACGATGGTCAGCTGCGTCTCGACCATCGTGGGCGTGATGGACTGCGGCTCGCTCTTCGCGATCCATGCCCTGGTCTCCCATTCGCCGTCGGCCACGAGGGTGCCTGGCGTGCCGGCGGCCATGTCGGCGTCGGCGAGGCGGCGCAGCAGGTCGAGCGTGGACGGCGAATCATGGATCTTCACGGCGACGGTCTCCTCGCGCGCGCCGCGGGTGATGCCGGTCAGGCCGCGTGCGCCGATGCTGTAGTCCCAGACGCGGCCGCGCAGTCCGGCGAGCGTTTCGCCGTACAGAGGCCCTTCGAAGCCGATTCGCTCACCTGTGGCGGCGCACGCGTATTCAAGCGATTGCACTTCTCACCTTCCTTGCGAAGTCGCGGTCCCCTATCGTCGGCGTACACCTGGCGATGATCGATCCGAGGTCGTCGTGCAGCGATTCGACGGCCGCGATGAGTTCCCGCAGATCGCCGTCGCCGGCATTGGCGCCGGTGCCGGCCGTGACGTTCAGCCTGCCGGTCTTCGACCAGTCCGCGTCGGAGAGGCTCATCGTGGAGACGAGCGAATCCATGGAACGGCTGACCACATGCGCGGAATCGTCGATGCCCAATGCCATGCCACGTCCGACCATCACGCCGATCTCGTCGCGGAACACACGCGACGGGGAATGGATGCCCAAAGCGTTCTTGGCCTTGTCCACCAAGCCCGACAACGCGTTGGTGATGCTGGAATATAACGAGCCGACCATTCCTGTGATGCCGTTGATCAATCCCTGGATGATGTTGCGGCCAGCATCCACCAGCCAGCTTCCCGCGCCGGACACCGCGCTCCGGACGGTTCCGCCAATCCCGCTCACGACACTCCCGACACGGCCAACCATGTTGCTTACGGTGCCGACGATGCCGCCCCAGACGCTCGACACAATGCTTCTGACACCATTCCACAACGCGGCCCACACGCTTCGGATGGTCGAGCATGCGGCGGATACCACGCCACTGACCATGCCGACTCCCGCGGAAACGACGCCTTGGATGCCGCCCCACACTGCCGACGCGATGCCCTGGATGGCCGACCATGCGGCGCTCCAGTTCCCGTTGACGACCGCGAGCGCCAGTTGGATGATGCCTTGGATGACGGCGAGTGCGGTGCTGATGATTGTGGTGATGATGGTCCATGTGCCTTGTACGACGGTGGTTATGGTGTTCCAGAGTCCGTTCCAGACCGTGCTGATGATGGTGGCGGCGGTTTGGAAGATGGTTTGGATGTTCTGTATTCCGGCTTGCAGGAGTGGTGTGATGGTGGCGATGAATGTTTGGATGCCGGTGATGATCGCGGTGAGTGCGGTCATGATGATGGGGCCGATTGTGTTCCAGACGTTTTGGAGGACGGTGGTGATGAGTGTCCATCCGGTTTGCCAGATTTGCTGGATTTGGCTCATGGTCTGGGTGATGAATGTTCCGATGGCTTGCAGTGCGGGTTGGCATGCTGTGCTGATCTGGTTCCAGATTCCCGTGAACCATGTGGTGAAGCTGTTCCAGAGCTGTTTGCCCGTTTCGGTTTGGGTGAAGAACCAAGTCAGTGCGGCCACGACCGCGGTGATGCCTGCGATGACGAGGACGAATGGGTTCGCGGCGAGGAGTCCTGTGAACAGTCCCCATGTGGTTCGCGCCGCGGTGGCGACTGTTCTGAACGTTCCGACGGCTGTCTGCACGATGCCGAAGTTGCCTGCGGTGGCTTTCAATGCTGGGCCTATGCCGCCGAGGTCGGTGGCAAGGTTGACGAATCCTGAGATGCCTTTTGCCGCTGTGGTGATTCCAGTGGCGCTTCTGCTGATGCCGTCCAATGCGGCTGGCAATGCTTTGAAGCCGGCTGATACCGCGCCGATGCCTTTGCTGGCGAGGACGAACGCGGTGATTCCCTTGGCCAGCGGGATGATGCTGTCCGCGTGGGCCGACACGTAGTCGAGAAGACCTGACACGGCATGCAGGAGTGTTTTGAATCCGTCAGCGATTGCGGGCAATTGTCCTTTCGCCTGATTGTAGAGTTCGGAGAGCGGTCCGGAGATGACGTTCCAGATGGCTCCGGCAGCTCCCGACAGGGATGAGCCGAGCTCCTTCAGATCGTCCTTGAGGGAAGCGAGATAGGAGGCGAACTGCTGGACGGTCTGGCTTTTGCCGAGCTTGTCGAAAAAGGCGGTGACCGTGGGGATGGCCTGTTCCAATCCCTTCTGCAATCCCGCGCCGACCTTCTCCAAAGTCGGGGACACCGCCGCAGTGAACGCGTCGATGAGCGGAATGGCCTGGTTGAACAGTCCGCGCAGTCCGTTGAGGACGGGCGTGGCTGCGGTCTCGCCGAGTCGGCTCAACGCGGCCTTCACGTTCGCCAGAGCGCCGGCGAACGTCGTTCCGGCGCTTTGTGCAGCACCGCCTAGGCCTTCCTGCATGGCGTCGGCGAAGGTCTGGAAGTCGATCTTGCCGTCCGAGACCATGTCGGACACTTCGGCGCTGGTCTTGTTCAGGTGCTTGCCGAGCATCTGGAGGACCGGGATGCCGCTCGACATGAGCTGGAGCATGTCGTCGCCCTGGAGTTTTCCTCGCGCGGCGACCGATCCGAAGATCGTGCCGATGTCGGTCAGGCTGCGGCCGCTGATCTGCGCGGTGTCCGCCACCGTCTTCAGGACCTTGGTGAGCTGTCCGCCCTCCTTGACGCCGGAGGCCGAGAGGCTGGCCGCGACGGTGGCGGCGTCGCCCAGCCCGAACGCGGTGCCCTTGACGGATGCGAGCGCGTCGTTCATGATCTCGGTGACGCTTGCGCTGTCGTGGCCGAGGCCCTTGAGCTTGGCCTGCGCGTTCTCGATGTTGAGGGCGCGCGTGAAGCCGCCTTTGGCAGCCAGTGCGGTGATGCCTCCGGTGATGGTGGCGATCGCGCCTGTGCCGACCTTGCCGATCTTGCCGAACGCGCCGCCGATCTTCGAGATGAGGGTGTTGGAGCCTTTCCTAGAGGCTTTGCTGACGGCGTCGCCGATGTCGCCTTCGATGCTTTTGCCGAATCCTTTGCCGGATGGTTCGACGTGGACGTATACGACGCCGATGTCCTGTGCTGCCATCGTGTTCCTTGCTGTTTGTCGGGATTCCGATGGCGGTCGGGATCAGAAATCGTCGTTGATGTGGAAGTAGGCTTTGAGCCGTTCCCTGTCCTCGCGCTGCCGACGGGTGAGGCTGTGCGTCGGTGTCGGCTGGCGGAGGGGATCGTGCCCGTGGTCGAACCATGGTCGTTTCTTTTGCTCAGGAGCGGTCAGCCATGCGGCCTGTTCGGCTCCGTCGGGCACGTAGACGGCGTTCTGCAATGCCATCCACGAGTGGCTCGTGTGGTCTTTGAGAATCTCGCGGGTCAATGCCCATGCGAGTCCCCAGTCGGTTCGCGGGCGGGCTCCCGCGAACCATTCCTGGAAGCGTACGGGCCTGTAGACCTGCCCGTACGCTCGGATCCAGTCGTAGGCTAACGCCGCACGATTGTTGTTCCAGAGGTGGGCGAGGTAAACGCTTTTGGGTCCAGTCCGGATTCGTCGGCCCACGCCTTCACCGTGGCGGTGAGGTAGGCAATCGGACGTTCCGTCTTGCGCAGCACGTTCCAGAAGTTCGGCTTCATCGCCTGGAAGTACGCGAGGAACGCGGCCATGCACGCGCTGGTCTCCTCGTCGGAGAGCGTCGGCCTGCTCTTGACCAGGAGGATGGCCTGCACGAGTTCGATGGGCAGTTCCGCGTTGTTGAGGTTCGGCAGGTCGAGTTTCGCTCCGGCGACCTCGAGGTGCACGTCGGGCTTGAGCTCCTCCGCGTCGGTAAGGTCCACGTCCACGACATGGTAGGTGTTGTCGCTCATTTCGTCTCCGTTTCATGGTTATCGGCGGTTATGGGTAATGGTCCCGTGCGGTCGACCGCCATCGGCCGCACGGGAAGAATCAATGGGTCACTTGGCGTCTTCGGTGACGAGGCCCCACGCGTGGAACTGTTCGCCGTTGGTGCCCTTGAGCATCTTGAACGTCATGCTGAAGTTCATGATCTCGCTGGATTTCAGGCTCACGTCGTCACGGTCGCTCACCTTCGCGTTGGTGCCGTACAGGAGGAACGGACGGTCCTGCTGGTCGAGCGCGACCAGCACGAGGATCCACTCCTTCTTCAATCCGGCGCCCTTGATGCTGATGCCGCCGTCCGAATCGACGTCCACGTCGAAGTAGGCCGACACCACATCCTTGCGGCCCTCCATGGCGGCGAGCTGCAGGGTCCAGTAGCCCGGATCCGTGTCGGACAGCACGATGTCGCCGTTGTGGGCCTTGTAGTCGGTGCTGTCGCCCGGTTCCGGATGCAGTACGGCGCCGTCCTCCGTGGAGTAGCCGATCGGCTTCTTGCTTGCCGGCGGGGTCCAGGCCACTCCGGTCGGAGCCACGAACGTGCTGTCGCCCTTGGGGAACAGGAACAGCGCGTAGTTCTTGATCAGGCGCACGTTGCCTGCGGTGTTGCCGCTGGACACGTACCCGTAGTCGGTCGCGCCCTGCGCGGCGACGGTGGTTTTTTCGTTGTTGTCAGACATTCGTCTGCACCTTTCCGTTCTTCGCGTGTGGCGGCACGTTGTCTTTGGTTGTGTTTCAGTTGACGGTGACCTCGAGCAGGAGCACTCCGTACGCGCACACCAGCCTCTTGTCCTCGTCAGTCATGCGTACCGGCCCGGATTCGAGTGACGCGTCGATGAGCGGCGCGACGTTTCCGAGCCCGATGATCTCCCTCGCGATGTCGGCCCACAGGCGTGCGGCCTTGCCCCAGTCGCCCGTATGGTCCTCTCTCATGCAGCGCACGCTCAACCGCAGCCGCACGTACTGCGAGATTGGGGTGCTCATGCCTTGCATGGAGTCGGCCAGCGTGGCTTCGGTGAAGGGAGGTTCGAGGTCGCTTCGTTCGATGGTGTCGAACGTCACGTCCGGGAACAGTGTCCTCAGTTTGGACAGGAGCAGGGGTTCCGTGCGCCGGGGAGTGACCGGGATTCTCATACGCGCATCCTTCCGAGCGTGTCCTCCAACGTGCCGTGCGCCTTCTCCACCGGTGCCGGGCAGATGATCGCCACGCCGCTGCGGTTCTTGCCGTCATGGTCGCGGACCATGCAACGGTCATCCTCTACGGCGGCTTCGGCCGCGTCCCTCATGCGCGAGCGCAATGTCTCGTTTTTGAGGACCTGTTGGCTGAACGCCTTGCGGTTGAATACGAATCTGCATCGTTTGGCCATGCTTATCCTTCCCGTTCGCCCACGGTGATGACGTCGCCGATGTGGCGTCCGTGGAGGTTGTCCCACACCTGCGGCTTGCCCTTGACGGGCAGCAGCCGGCCCCTGACTTTGATCAGGTCGGTGGCCTGGATGCCGGTCGGTTGGTTTCCGCGGATGTGGATCGTGTATTCGGTGGTCTGCGGGCTGGCGTTCTCCTCGGTCTGGTCGGTGGTGGAGGTTGGCGCGACCATCGCCTGGAACGTGCCGACGCGGGCGGGTTTGCCCTGGATGGGGTTGCCGTCCGTGTCGGTGGTGGACTGGCCGCGCCACACTTCGATGGTTTCCACTAGGACGTCTCCCCCGTTGCCATGTCGACGCTGAACGCGCGCTGAGCGTTGATGCCAAGGATGCGTTTCTCGTCGTCGCGCAGCCAGAGATCGCCGGTGGGCGCTCCGAAACTGTATTGTTCGCTGAAGCTGCCGGTGGTCTGGTTCATCTGCGTGATGCCGCCGGGAATGTCGTACGGGTCGGCCTGCATGATTCTGCGGACGATGTCGCAGGTGATCTTCGTCAGCAGGCGTGGCCGTTCTTCGAGGAGCCGCCGCCAGATGGGCGAGCGTTCCTTGATGTAGTCGGTCACGTCCGCGAGATGCGTGTCGGCTTTCTGACGTTCATCGTCGGTGAGCTTGTGCCACCTCCGTTCGAGATCGTCGGAGGTGGCGAACATGTCCGGTTCGTCCGTCATGGTCACTTCTTGTCCGGCAGCTTGATCACCCCGGAGGCCGCGAGGCCGGTGATAGTGTCATCGAACTGTTTCGCCAAAGTATTGAAAGCCGTGACGAGCTTGTCGAATTCATCCTTGGTCGGAGCGGCTGCGGCGGCCTTGACGATGTTGCCGTCAACGTTGCCAATCGTCTGTTCGGGCGCGAACTGCTTGATGCCGCCGAGGGTGTCCTTGCCGGCCTCCGGCAGTTCGTAGGCACCGGAACCGGCGGAGAAGGCGGTGCCGTCAGTGTTGACAAGCCGCACCTGCGCGTCCAACGGGCCGACAGTGTGCTTTTCCTCGCCTGCAGGGTTGATCACAAGCGTCTGGATGGGGAAACTCATCGTTCACCTCACTTGGTCTTGAGCACGGCGAACGCGTTCGGGTCGATGACGGCGAACGCGTACATCGCTTCGGTACGGTATGCGATCTGGTTGTGCGCCTTCAGGTCCACGCCGGTCTGGTCCGGGTCGCCGTAGGCGATAATCTCGCTGGTCAGGTCGCGGACCATGCCCCACTTGATGAGGCTGAAGTCTCCCATGAACGCGAGCACCTTCGTCGGGGTCTTAGCCAGTCGCCCGTTGACGGTGCCGGAGGTCGCGGCGGTGATGCCGTCCAAGCTGCCGGCCTGCAGGTTCAGCGGGATCTCCGGGTAGAAGCGCATGCCGGTGGAGGGCACGCGCAGCTTGCGCAGACGGGACGCCCACGTCTTGGACAATGCCACGCCGTTGATGTCGTAGGAGTCGTTCAGCGCGTCGGCCAAGGCATCCACGTTGCTGATGTCGTCATCGCCGGCGGTCACCTGCACGGCGGACGTGCTCAACGGGTTGAATCCGGAAAGCGCGGTGCCAGCCTTCGGGTTGATCGCATGGTAGATCACGTAGTCGAGCGCACGACCCAAAGCGGCTGCCTGATCCGCTTGGATGCTGCGGATGATCTGCAGCTGGTTGTCCTCGTCCGCCCACTGGAGTTCGCTGGTGACGCGGGTGGTGGTCTGCACTTTGAAGCGTTTCGCCACGACGGAATCCACGGTCTGCTCGTAGCTGCCCTTGACGGCGCCCTCGGCCACGACCTCGGCTTCGCTCTTGCCGTCGAACACGAGGTAGTCGGCGTCGGAGAAGATCTGCGGCGTGCTGGGGCTCAGGGACGCGATGGTGCTGGTGTCCTTGGCCTTGTTCACGATTTCGGTGGCCACGCTCACGGGGAGCTTGATCTGGTCTGTTTTCATCGCCATGATGGCTTGTCCTTTCGGTCGGTTGGGTTATCTGCCGAGGAGCTGGTGGATGTACGAGAGCTCTTCGGCGTCCTTGCTGTTGTTCTGATGTGACGGAGAGCCCGTCTGGTTCCTCACCTGCGGCGGCTTGGATGCCGGATGCAGTGCCGCTTGCAGGAGGTCCGCGTGCGCTTCGAGCTCGTCCTTGGTGCTTCCGCGGAGCAGTTCGGCCGGGACGCCCTTGTCTTTGGCGACTTCGGACACCCATTCGGCGTGCTGCTTCTCGGCAGCGGCATCGTCGATCTGCTTGCGCAGGGCGGCGTTCGATTCCTTGAGCTTGTCGAGCTCGCTCTTGCCCGCGTTCTCCATCTCGTCGAGTCTCATGGCCTTGGATTTGAGCTCGTCGTAGTCCTTGTACTTGCCGCGCTCCTTGGCCAGTCTTCTCTCGACGATCTGGTCGACCTGCTCCTGGGTGAACGATTTCGGTTCGGGCTCGTTGCCTTCACCGGAACCGCCTTCGCCGGAACCGCCGTCGATGAGACGGATACGGGCCGGGAATCGGAATCTGTTGAACATGTCGTGCTCCTTCTTGCTGTTTCCCGTGGATTCGAGTTCGACCGCGCCACGGTGCGCTGTATGGTCCTCCCACGCGATGCGGCGCATGGTCGCCGCCGGCCGGAGGGCCGGTTGAGTGGTGGATGCGGGATTCGCACCCGCGTGGCAAAATGCGCCCGATTTACAGTCGGGTCCGTTCGTCTGCTCCGGCAATCCACCAAAAGGTGATAGAATGGATATGTAAGCGCCCTTGTTACCGCCCTTTTTGGTAGTTTCAGCGGCGCTTACTTGATTCTCAGCAACTGTCCTTTTTTGTTCAGGATGTATACGATCCCATTCTTGAAACGATGACTTTTCATGATGTTTCCGATGAGTTCCTCATCGCTCATGTTGTCGTTTTCGGAATTGTCGATGATCAGCCGTCTGCAATCCGGCTTTTTTGACGCGCTGCCCATATATCCGTCGATAGTGCGGAATTTGTCTGCTGATTGAGGCGTCTTGAGCTCGATGCCGCCTTCCAAATCAGACAAGCCGATCAGGAGCATACGCCCAGTGTCTGGATCCTTCGCTTCACGATGGTCGATCTGAAAGGCCGGGACGATTCCATGTCTGCGCAGTCTCTGGGCCGTTCGTATCTCCTGCGGTCTTGCCTTCTCGGTTTCCTCACGCATCCCATCACTTGGGAAGCTGATCAGTGGCTCTGCGCCGCTGTGGAGCCATTCTCGGTCGCGCCAGCGCATCTCGGCGAGTATCTGGTTGCGTTTCCAGTTGCCGAACTTCTGGCCCGGCGAACTGCGGGTTCTCAGGTATTCGTCGTGGGTAAGACGATGCTCGATGGCCGTCTTGCATTGTTCCCAGCGTTCACTCATGCCGTCGGGGTCGAAGCCTTTGAGCTTCTGCCTTCCCCAGCTGCTGATGACATCACAGTGACAGTGGCCATTGTGGAAGGTGGGGCCGAAGTCGGCCGTCTCTTCACTGAGGTATTCGAAGCCACGGGTGGCGAGCATGACGCAGAACGCGCATGGATCGCTGCCTCGTGGCACGCGCGCCCATTTTGGTTTTGTGGGGTCGGCATGCATGTCACGCATGGTCATAAGCCTGGCGGATGTGCTGACCATGTCACCAATGAGCTGCTGCCAGTCATCGATGGTCTTCAACTCCGGCCACAGACTGTCCACGCTCAATCCGGCATTGCTGCGTCCGGCGACGAGGTCGGAGTAGTTGAGACCATTCCAGTCAGTTCCTGAGAAACCGCCGTTCATGCGGTAGAGGACTTCGCTTGGATCAAGCAAATCCGGGTGTTCGAACTCCGGCAGATCCACTCCTGACTGCTCGGCCCATATAGCGCGTAGCTGGCTGAAATAATCGTCAGCCAGCTGCGCGGACTGTCTCGAGTAGTCCTCGACCACATCGCGCATGAACAACGGGTTGGAGCGGTACTGCGCCTCGATAGCGTCAGCCGCTTCGTCTGCCAATGCATCAAGGTCGGCGACGTATCCCGCATAGGCTTGGTCAAGCAGCCGTTGAAGATCTCTCCTGTTCGTCTCCGGTATGTTCAGGCTGTTGAGTTCCATCCTGAACCTCCTCGCCGCCGGCCGATGCCAGGCGAGCCTTTAGCTGATCGATCTGTTCCTTAGCGCGCTGGCGTTGCTGGTCGGCGCGTAAGCGGGTGATTTCCTCACGGCTCAGGCCGAGTCGTTCGAGTCCGACGTCGGAGTCGGCGTAGCCGGTGACCTTGTCGGCGATCTTCGTGAACGCGTCGGCGCGCGCCGCGTCGGAGATCTCCTTCGTGGGGGCCCATACCGGGTGTACGTCGCGCATGGAGTCGGGTATCGAGTTCGTGCCTTCGCGCAGTGCCACGGCGATGCCCATGGCGCGTTTGAGTTCGCGTCCGAAGGCCACGTTCTGCTTGTCGGCGATGCGGGTCAGGCGTCGTTCCGCTGATGCCATCGCCTCGGCACTGGTCGGATTGTCCAGTGTGATGCCCAGGTAGTCGACCGGCACGCGGGTCTGCGAGGCGACGAGCATGGCCATGGTCTTGAGCATGTCCGAATGGGGTGCCATGGACGCCTGCTGCACCTGCTGTAGTTGGGGCAGGTTGCCGTCCTCGTCGGCGCTGATGGCGTTGATCGCCTGGATGAGGCTCTTCCACGTGTTGCTGCTGAACGCGTCCTTGTTCGCGCCGATGAACCAGAGTTTGGGAACGGAGTAGAATTCGGCCGATGCCTCCATGCGGACCACGGTACGGAATCCAGCATCGACAAGGCTCATGAGCGAACGGCTGATGCGGCTGTGGCCGAACGGGCGGTCCATCTGCCTGTCGTAGGCGAGCGCGACGACCGTCGGCTGGTCGAAGTTCGTTTCGATTTTCTCCGCGCGCCATGGCAGTGGGCGCCCTGAGCATTCGTAGACCTTGCCGGGGAGCCATACGTTGAATGAGCAGATCCGTCCGTCCTTGTCGTCTTCGGTGATGGTCAGCGCGGCGGCCAGGCGGTGGTTGCGCCTGTCCCAGATTCCCGCGGACCAGTCGGCGGAACGGGGGATCATGCTGATGCGGTCCGGATCCTCCGGGTCTGCGGCGATGGTCAGGAAGCTGCATGAGTGCTTGTATGAGGATACGATCAGTTCGGATGCGGTGACGTCCAGCTGGTTGTCCTCGAACAGGTCGTTGATGCCCATCGTGTCGTCGCCGGAGATGCTGAATCCTTCCAGGTCGCTCAGGTCGCTCAACGATCGGACGGCGAGTTCGGGCCATCCGATCATCGCCTCGACCTTGTTCTTGATCTGGTCGGGGATGGAGATGCCGAAGTCCTTGAATCGTTCCTTGCAGTCGTAGTAGGCTCCGCGGATCAGGTTGCGCGGGTATTTCTCGCGCCAGACGTGCAGCAGTTCGTGGATGATGGGCATGTCCTCGTCGTCGACGCCGCGGATGGTGCCGGCGTTGCCGCTCGCTGTGTCGAGGTAGCTGCTGCCGGTGAATTTCGGCGCTGTGCTGATTGTGGTGCCGTCGGCCATGTAGAACACCATCAGACCATCACCTCCTGTCGTCTTCCGGGGTGCCGTTTCGTGGTGAACGCGCCGTACAGGGCGAGTGTGGTGGATACGAGCGGCGTTATGTCGATATCCGATCCGAGCTTGTTCCAGGCGATTGCGCCGGACTGCCCCAATGGGCGCGTGGTCGCGCCTTTGACGGCGGTGGCCAATTGCGGCTGGTATTCGTCCGGCGGGTGCTTGAGCGTTCCGGCCTTGAGCATGTCGAGGAACCGGCCGCATGCGCGGCCCATCTCCTGCATGTTCGTGACCGTGACCTTCACGTGCGCGGCTTTCAGGTCGGGCAGCAGGCTCATTGCCGGGGACTGCGCGTCGATGACCACGCTGGCGGTCTTGTGCCAGCGTTCGGCGAGCCAGTCAACGGCCCACATGGTGCCAGCCTGCCGCGCGTCCTTGATGTTCGCCATCTGGATGACGGCCGAACCGTCCTTGTACCGCGATGCGGCGCCGATGGTCAGCACGCTCCTGTCGGGCGGCATGTCGAGGCCGAAGCTCACCGTGCCGCCTTCGGGCACTTCGTCGATGGCTGCGGCCCTCCACTGGTCGGGGTCGATGGCGTATGCGGTGACAGTCTCGTCCCAGATGCCGAGCGCCTCGCGGCGGAACGAATCGTCGGACAGGTTGTTGCGCATGCGCATGATTGCCTGTTCACTGGTACGTCTCGGATAGCTGGGATTCGCTTTAGCCCACTGTTCGCGGTCGTCCGGATCCGCGTCCTTGTCGGCGGCAAGCTCCACGTAGAGGAGGTTCCCGTCATGGTTCAGCGCGTGCATGCGCTTCTCCGTGAACGCCTCGCACTGGTCTCCCGGCTTGGGTGGATTGCCCATGTACACGACCAACGGGTTCGGGCTCGTGTTCAGGACGGGGATCATGTTGTCCATCGCGCGCACGGTGAGGATCTGCGCTTCGTCGAAAACGGCCACGTCCACGCTGTGCAGGCCTCGGCCGAAACCGTTCTCTCGGGCGCCGAACATGATGCGGCTGCCGGACGTGAACGTGATCTCCTGTTGGCCGTTCGCCCTGCGGATGCGTTCCACGTACCTGCCGAGCATCGGGTTGTGTTCCATCTCGCACATGTCCGCGAACGTCTCGTCGCTGGTGCGCGTGTGGTGGGCGGTCCAGATGGCCTTCAGGTTCGGCGTGAGTATCGCCTTGAGGAACAACGCGGTGCCGACGGTGAAGGTCTTGCCGATCTGCCTGCAGCTGGACAGCACGGCGCCGTCCGCGCCACACGCGTACCTGCCTTCCGTGTTCTTGGCGAACAGAAGCCACAAGAAACCCTGCTGCCACAAGTCGAAACGGATGCCGGCCTTGCGCGCAGCTTTGTTGATTCGCGTGAACTCGCTGCCGACGATGCCTTCCGGCTGGCGGAGGACCTTGGCAATTTCAGACAATCGACGCTCCGACATCGTCCGTCACCTCGTCTTCCTCATCGTCCAGCAGGTCGGTCAGACCTCCGCCTTGGAGTGATTCGATGCGTTCGCATACATCGATGAGCTGGCGGCTGATCGCGGGCAGTGCGTTTGCCGGTGTGGACGTGTCGTCCATGGCCTTCTGCAGTCGGTCGCGGTTGGCGCGCAGCATGTCCAGCATGCTGCCGTCCATCATCCGTTCGAAACTCCGCTGGTCGAGGTCGGATTCCGGTTCCCGTTTCGTCCTGGTCTTGGTCTTTTTTGCGGCCGTCTGCGGTGGCCGGTCCTTTTTCCGACGATAATCCGCTTTCTGACGGCAGGATTTGGAACAGTACTTCTGAGGCCTCCCGTGGCCGGATGGCTGGAATTCCTTGCCGCAGAGTTCGCACTTCATCGGCGCTTCCCTCGCTTTCCGACCTTTCGTTGTTTTCCCTGTTTCCGACGTTTGCATTCCGGGAGGGATATCGGCACTGCACCCGAGGCTACCCCAAGGGGGTATGACCGGGTACCCTGCCCTGGTATCGGGTCAGATGCCGAACGTTTTGAACGGCATCGAGCTTGATTTCACTTCCTGTCTGCCAGCCAGCAGCGCTCGTGCGTGTTCGTCTGTCTTGTCGCTCTTCATCCTGTTGCAGATGCGGTGCGTGAGCCTGCAGTTAGTGAAGCTGTATGGATCGCCGCCCCGTGAGACCGGTATGAGTTCGTCTACTTCGGCGCTCATCGGATGTGGTGTCTTCAATGTCTTGTCGACTGGCTTGCCGCAGATGGCGCACACATCGTATGCGGCCAGCACTCTTTGCCTGAGCATGCGCCGCCGGTATCCGTTGCTGACCCGCTCGTTGCGTCGCTTGCTCATGGTCATTCCTTCGTATGAAGTCCTAGCATGGCCGACCACGTGTCGACTAGGGATCCCGTCATCTGCGGATATCCCCTCCCGAGATTATTCATGGAGCGCCTTCGGCGGGATTCGAACCCGCGTATACACGCGGCCGCAAGGAAGAGGATCCGAAGATCTGCGACCGGTGCGATCTGCCACTGATTCCTACGAAGGCACGGACAGGCGGTTTGAGCATCACCGCATCACGTAAGCGCGGGATTGGCTTGCCTGCCACTGTTAGTGTATGCCCACTCTGACGTGGAGCGGGCGGAGCGTGTCCGATATGCCGTTCGGACAGGACAGTGTTACGCAACCCAAGGAGTTAGGAGAATCCAAGGTGGATATGAGAAAAGGGTTCAAACCAAGTCACCTCGGTTTGAACCCTCTAATCCACTGGCAATTATGCCTTGCACTTCGAGAAACGTCAAATCGAGTCGCGTCGGGAAAGCTGCCTGTGCACGTCGGCGAGACGGTAGAGCGGCTGTCCCTTCCCGTTCTTGCCGGCTGGTTGGATCCTGCCACGACTGCGCCACGAGTAGATCGTGTTCACGCCGCATTGGAACCCGCATTCGCGCAGGAGTTCGGCGCATTCCCCTGCCGTGAACGCTTTGCCGGATGCGATGCACTCCTTCAGGAAGCCGAGCCGCACGTCCACCACGCGGTAAGTGCCGCCGCATACGGGGCAGGTGACCTCGACCGCGTCGATGGGCGCCGACAGTTCGACACCGCACAATGGGTTCGGGCATCTTCCGATGCCGTGCTTGGAAGGCGGCACGTCGATGATGTCCAGCGTCTTTCGGACCATCGACTCCCACTCATGGTAGAAGTCGGCGATGTCAGGCATGCGGCGCAGTCGAGGACTGCCGGCGCAGACACGCAGCATGTCCACCAGCGGCGGATGCACGCCATAGGTAGCCCAAGGCATGGCGGGCGGAGCGTACAACCGGCGCCAGAGTGCGATTGCGGCATCCTCGATGGCCTGCATGTGGTCGAGCACCGGCAATCGGATTGGCGTCGGCGCGGATGGAAGGTTGACGCGTCCAGGCTGGTGGCCTCCGTAGTGCGCGGTCGAGTCCAGGAACTCATGTAGCGAATCCAACCATGATGGATATTCCCGCAGCCAGCCGCGCATCAGCCCATCGCATCTCGTGCACATGGTGTCGACGACAGCGCATTCTCCGCCGCAGACGAGGCACACGCCGGCGAGCGCTGGTGTTGTTTGGCTGGTGTTTGTTGTGGTGTTGGTGGTGGTTGGTTGGGATTCGTTGGTTGGTTCGTACATTTGTTCGATTCCCTCCGGCGTGGTAGTCTGGTTTGTGGTAATGCCAGAGCCCGGCCGGAAGGTCGGGTTCTTTGTTTATTCGGTGGCGGAGTCCTGTTTTTCAAGGTTGACGTGTTCGATCTTGGCTCTGCGGCGGAGCAGATTGGCATATGCGTCCATGACGTCGAGCTGCCTGCTCAACAGGCTGATCGGACAGACGGGCTCGAAGTCGAGCATGCCATCCGCATACCGCTGCAGCATGTCCCTGAGCCTGCCGGCACGAGCGGTCAACTCACGGTATTCGACGCGCATCCGCTCCCCGTAATCGGATCCGTCGGCGCTCGCGGCCTGTGTCCGGTCGGCGGTGGCGAGCACTTCGATGGCTTGGCGCAGGTATCCGTCGCGGATCCAGTCGGCCGCATGCTCCCATTCATCGTGGATATGTTTCGGATCGTCCTTGCGGAGTGCAAATTTGAGTCCGAACAGGCGTTCGGCGACGGCTTCGGCGCGCGCGTCGGTCGGCGGCAGTGGCGGGTCGAGTGTTTCCTCGCTCATTTGTCGTGTTTCCTTTCAGTTGGTGGTTCTTTTCGTCAAGGCGTATCTCATTTCCCGACACATGTCGGCGAGCGCGTATTTGACTGTTGTGTGGGTGATGTCCTGTCTTATAAGCGCGTTGTTGTTGAGGTAGCGTAGGGCGGCGTCTATTTCGATTTCGGTCGGTGGTTTGAGTCGTCCTGCGATGAAGCCCTGCACGTAGGCGTCGGAGGCGATCTGCGTGATGGTCTTGTCTGTGGAGACTAGGATGGGTTCGCCTTGAAGGTATTTGGTTTCGAAGTCAAGCTGGCTTTCACTGGTCATAACGTCCTCTTGTTTATTCTTCAGCTTCTGATCGAGATAGAAGCCACTGCTCGAAAAGACGGTAGCTGTCCAGTGGGATGGTTTTGACCGGCTGGAATTTGAGACGCCACATGCAGTCGGCGCACACCTCGGTGAATGTCTTCGCCTGGCCGCCGTAGATGAGGCCTATGGAATAGACGGGACTTGAGCACCACCGGCCGCACAAATCGCAGGTGTGCATATCCTGCGTGACCAGCTCGTCACGCTGCGGCAGGAACGGATTTCCCTCATCCCTTTCCTCCACGGCATCGGCGAGCGCCTTGCTGATCTCATCCTTGGCGGTAAGGTAGGCGTGATACCGAATCGACGAAAACTCGTAGAGCGGCCGGTTGCCGTCGCGGGATGCGGCGCGCACTGCCGCTAGTTCCTGGTCGATGAGCTTGCCGAGCATGCTGATGGCGATGTCTGCGCCCGTGTTGTTCATTGCTGTCTCTTTTCCTTGTCGTGTTCCGCCACCCATCTGAGCAGGGTGTTGATGGTGATTTCGGTCACTTGGCGTTCCTCGTCGTCTTCCGGCACGATGTATATGGCGCCGTCCTGGATTCTGATTTTCACCGTGGTTCATTGTCCGATCCGCTCACATGACTCCAGTCGCATGACAGGCCGGCCTGCTTGTAGTCCGAGTAGACGACGCAGTCAACTTTCCTCGTGTCGGTCAGGGTGACGACGCATTCCGTGAATACGTCGGCCCCGGCGGAGCACTGCGAGTCGACGGACCTGACCGCATGCGCCGGCGCGGAAGGCTCCGACGCGCTTCCGCATCCTGCGAGCGCGGTGCAGAGGGTGAGGGTGATGGCGGTGAGTGTGGCGCAGATGGTGTTTCTCATTGTTCGTTCCTTTGATGGTGGCTGGCGTGGTGGTTCCAGAGGCGGATGGCTTTTTTGAGGTTTTTGCCGTCGACGTGGAGGATGCATTTGTGCCGGCAGTTGGGGCAGATGCAGCCGTAGATGGTGTTGACCGGTTGGCGGGTTCGGAGGTTGTAGACGGTGCCGAGGGTCAGGATGAGCGGCCGGGACTTGCGGCATGCCGGGCAGGGTGCAGGTCTGCGCCATTTGCGTGGGTTGGTGGCGATTCTGACGGTGTCTGTGTGGTGCATTTCATTCCTTTCCGTAGATGGCGAGGCTTCGGATGCCGTCGCCCATGCTGTTGGAACATGTGTTCGGATCGTGGTCGATGATGTCGTTTCCGATGCCTGGGAAGCGGAGGCTGGCGGCGCCGTCCGGATGCCGGATGAGTTCGAGTCGTCCGTCGATGATGACGTCCTGATCGGTTTGGGCGATGCAGCGGCGGCCGATCAGGATGGCCGGATCGGCCGACCGCCATTTATGCAGCGGGACGTTGACACTCACCGCGGCTCCTCGCCTTCGTTTTCGCCTTGGGCGTCCTTTTCGGCCGCCTCGTAGCCTTCGTCGTACACGTCGTCGAGCAGCGTCTGGAACTCAGGAGAGGCGAAGAACGTTCTGACGGCGTCCTTGGCCACGCGCCTCCATGGCTCTTTGCCCTCCATGGGCATCTCGTTCCATGGACGTGGATGGCGGGCACCGTTGCTATACCAGCACAAGTAGATGGCCTCGGCCACCTTGTTCTGCGTCTCCAGACCGATCGGAATGGTCTCCTGGTCTGCCATGATGGCTCCTTTCAGTATGTTTCCGGCGGTTCCACGGCGGTGCGGTCCGCAATGATGTAGGCGGCGAGCGCGACGCATAGGGTGAGGATGATGAGTATGGCGTGCAGGGCGAGCCATTGGATGGGGATCCAGTGGTGGAGGCCGATGCCGATGATCGGCCGGATGATGGCGTGCGGCACGAGCAGCAGCGCGGCGATGGCGAACAGCGTGGCGAACCAGTCGCCGACGCGGTTGGAGATGCGGTTGATGGTCTGTTTCATTCCGAGGTTCCTTTCATTGTTGGTACGGTTCATGGCCTGTTGGCCATCCAGCCGATCAGGATGGCGGCGCATAGGAGGATCACTGCTGCGATGTCCATCACCTTGCTGCTTCCGTGGCGACGTATCGGACCGGATGATCGGAGAGGTGGCGGATGATGCGCGCGTATTGACGGATGTCGCGGTCGAGGCATGTGCCGGTGCGGTGGGCGCTGGCTGCAGGCGTCTCCTCTTCCAGTTTCACATCCCAGCCGGCGGCTTCGAGACTGTCGCGGAGGGTGGCCATGTCGATGCGGTGGTGGTGCAGCGGGAGGTTCGGGCAGAGTCGGCCGATGAAGTCGAGGTCGAACTGCGGGTTGCTGCCGGCCGGATGGAGGGTGAACGATTGCGCGAGGCTGTCGACGTATTCCTCGAGCGCATTCGCCGTCGCCTCCTCCGTATATCCGCCGTCGAGCGCGTCTTCGAGCAGTCCGTTGGCGCAGTGCATGCGCCACGCCTTGATGTTCCCGTCCGCAACGGATGCCTTGCGGCCTTCCAGTCCGATGACGCGGCGGAAACCTCCGACGCACCGCACGCCTCTCATGTCGGTGCAACGCATTTCCACCTCGAGGATCCTGTCATGGTCCGGGTCGAGCCCCGTGGTCTCCACATCCATCCATAGCAGCATGTCGGGCTTGTCAATGGTCATTCCGTTTCCCTCCTGTCGATGTCGAGTGTGGCGACCTCCATGGCTGTCAGACGGGTCGCGGTGCCGTCCTGGTTGAGGCGGAGCCAGATCCCCTGCCAGTCGCGCACCGGAGTGGTGCGCGGATCCCCGCCGAGCGGGACTATCAGCCCAAGGCGTTCGGCCTCCCTCACATGCTGATGGACCCACCCATGGCAGCCGGTCGTACCCGAACCACACAGCTCAACAATGTTGGCCGGACTGTGCCTCACATCCGGATCCGCCGCCCGCCGCAACTGACGGTGATGGCCGGAGCGTCCAGGCCAGCATGACGGGTCATGGATGTTCGTCCCGCAACGCAGGCAATGCCAACCCTGCCGCTCCAAAGCGGCACGCTTCGAATCATCGAACTCACTCACAACGCACCCCCTCCTGCATCAGACCGTCGACCAGCACCAAACACGCAGTGCAGTCGGACCTCAGCCCCGCCGCCATCGCCACGATGCCGTCATCCGCCCTGCCACCGGCGAGCGCTCGCAGTTCGATCGTGCTGGCGGCCTGGGCGGTGTCGGTGAGGAGTTGGGCGAGTCTTTCGAGTTGTTTCCTGGTCATTGGTTGTTCTCCTCGTCTTCTTCGTTTTCGTCGGAGTCGGCTTCGCTGATGGCGGCGATGAGGCTGGTCAGGTGGCTGGTTTCGTCGTCGGCGGGCGTGTAGCCGAGGTCTTGGAGGATCTGGTAGTAGCCGGGGATGCGTCTGCTGGTGTCGTTGACGGTGGTCCAGTCGGTCAGGTCGATGAACCATTCGAAACGTGCGGCGAGGATGGATGCTGCTTCCAATGGCCAGTCGCCGGTCTGCAGGCTGATGCGGGCGGCTGTCGGGGCGTCGTCGGCTGTGATGCCGGTGATCTTCTCGTATTCCTCGCGGCTTCCGGTGTGGTCGTTCCAGTTGGTGAGGGCGTCGGTGAAGCCGCCTGGGAATGGGTCGATGATCTGCAGGAGTCCCAGCCGGGCCGTGGTTTCGATGAGCTTGTCGCGTTTGACGGCGTAGAGGTTGGCGTGGAGCCATGCCATGCGCTTGTCTGCGGATGCGGCGGCGTATTCCTCGAGCGCGTGCCAGCGGGCGTCGCGTTCGGCTTGTTCGGCGGCTCGTCGGGCTTCCTTTTCGGCGTCGGCGGTCTTGTCGCGGCGGGTCCAGAGGTAGACCTGCTGCGAGACCGTGTGGATGGATACGGCTGCGGGGTTCTGTTCGCGGATCTTCTCGATGGCTTCTTCGGGGGTGCCGGCGGATGGGAACATGCAGCCGGCGTATCGCCATTCCGGGTTGCTGTAGGGTGGGTCGGGGATGAGGTTGAAGCCGTTGTCGGACTCCACGAGGAGCGCGGCGACCGATTCGACCCATTGCCGGTCGCGGTCGTCGCGTTCGATGTTGTGGAGGATGTAGTCGAAGTTCGAGGTGCCGGCAGCCTGCGCGAGCTTCTTCTGCAGATCCGGACGGCCGTCATATCGCGCTATGGCCACGAGCTGGCCGATGGTGAGCTGGCCGAAATCGTCGCGGGATGCTCTGACCTCGTTGTCGATGCTGGCGGCCTTGGCGCGGTCACGCACGTAGTCGCCGCTTCGGCCGAGCCGGTGGGCGACGCCGGCGGTGGTGGCCCCCAGATCAAGCATGCCCTGGATGGCGTCGGCCTCCTCCAACACGGTGAGCTGTTCGCGCTGGCAGTTCTCGGTGACCATGGCCTCGAGCTGCTGCAATGGGTCGAGGTCAAGCACGAAGCATGGGACGGCTCCGGTTCCGGCCTGTTTGCATGCGGCGAGTCTGCGGTGTCCGGCGATGACGCGGTAGCGGCTGCCGTTGGGCACGACGCTGAGGGGTGTGAGGAGGCCGTTGGTTTTGATGCTGGCGGCGAGGTCGGTCACGTCGCCGATGTTTTTGCGTGGATTGTCGGGGTGTGGGTCGATCAGGCTCGTGTTGATGAGCTTGATTTCGTTGCTTTGGTAGTTGCTCATTGCTTCTCCTTGCTGGTTTCTTGGTTGTTGAGTTCTTCGGCGCACGCCTGGCATGCCTTCCACCATTCGCTTGGGTTGCCGTTGCGGAGGCTTCCGGTGTGGTCGTATTCGTCCTCATGCGGATCCATGAGCTGGTGGACGTGTTCGCAGTTCCAGGTGTGCTTGTGGCTTGGTGGCGGCGAGATTGGCTCGGGCGCCCAGGTTTCCCATTGGTCGCGGAGCCATGTGTTGAGCCGTGGGATGTGGCCGCTGCGGATTTGGCCGTCGTTGACGGCGTGCTTGTAGCGGCGGAGCGCGGTTTGGAGGCGGGTGAGTTCGACGGGGTTTCCGGCGATGGCCGCGTACAGGGCTCTGGCTTCGGCTTCGGTCTTGCGGCCTTTCGCGCCGACGGATCCGGGATAGGCTTCGGCGAAATGGTCGAAGCCGGATTCCGGCGTGGCGGGTTGCTTCGGTTTGCCGGCGGGAGGGGTCGGAGAGGGATTATCGGTATCGGTATCGGTTTTATGCCATGTTTTTGCTTGGCTGTCCTCTAGCAACTTGCTAGACGGTTTGCTACCTGTCTCGCTACTGTTTTGCTCTCCGTTTGCTTGGCTGTTTTCTGGCAAGTTGCTGAATGTTTGCTTGGCTTTCTGGTTGGCCGCCTTGCGGCGTCCTCCCTTGCTTCCCGCCCTGCGGCGCGCCTCGCGCTGCTCTTCGGTCAGCGTCTTCGGCTCCCTGCAGATGCCTTCCGCGTAGACCGGACGCCATCCGCCGTCGTGCTCTTCCATGAGGCCCGAGTCGATGAGCTGCTGCAGCTGTTTCATGGTGCCGCCGGCGTCCTTGAGGTCGAGCTTGTCGAAGTATCCTGGATACGCGGCCGGGTCCTTGGCCTGCATCGAGACGCCTTTGGAGTGGATGACGCACAGCTTGACCCACAGTCCCACGGTGGCGAGCGGCAGGCGGCGGATGCGCCTGTCATCGGCCATCTGGTCGTCGATGATGAACCACATATCTCTCTTGCTCCTTCCGTGGTTCAGTCGATCTCGCCGGTGTCCGGATCGACGGTCGCCTCCACGTCGCCGTCGTCCATGTCGAGGCTGCGGCGCAGGTCGTCGATGAGGATCATCTGCCGTGACGTGGCGGGCTTCGCACACATGGCCTCCATGGCCAGTCCCGCGTCGAGGATGCGCTGCGCGAGGTCCGCGCAGTCGTACACGGCTTCGGTGATGGCGTGGATGCCGCCCCACTTGTCGATGTGCTCCTTCTTGGTGCGGGTGTCCATGACGGTGCGGCATGCCTTGAGCACGACGGCCGCGGCCTTGGTGACCTGCTGGGTCTTGCCGATGAGGTCGATGAGCGTGTCGGGCGTGGCCTCCTGCGGGATGAGCGCCTGTTGTTCGCTGGCTTTCATTGCTGCTCCTTAGAATTCCGGTTCCGATTCCGGTTTGCCGAAGTCTCCGAATGATGACTGGTCGTCCGCCGGAGCGCCCCACGGATCATCGGCAGGTGCGGCCGGTTGCGTGGACCGGGCCGGCTGTTGGCTCCAGCCGCCCGCTCCGGTGTTGACGGTGGGCGTCTGTGTGGCGGGATTGCCGTAGATGGGGCCTTGCGGCCGTCGGTCGATGCGGCTGACCTGCGCGGTGGCGTAGCGTAGGCTCGGGCCGATCTCGTCAACCTGCAGCTCTATGACGGTGCGATTGGATCCGTCCTGCGCCTGGTAGGAACGCTGCTGCAGACGGCCTTGTGCGATGACGCGCATGCCCTTCGCAAGGCTCTGCGCGCAATGCGAGGCCATGTCGCGCCATGCCGAGCAGCGCATGAACAGTGCCGCCCCATCCTCGTACTGGCCGGTCTGCTTGTTGTATACGCGCGCGGTGTTTGCGATGGTGAAGCCGGCGACCTGCGCGCCCTGGCCGGTGGTTCTCAGTTCCGGATCCGCGGTGAGGTTGCCGATAATGGTGATGACGGTCTCCCCTATGGCCATGTCAGGCTCCCTTCACGTATCCGGCCGGTTCCGGGCCGAGCTGGCTGGGATCCTTGGCCTTCCACGCGCATTTCGCGCGAAGGCATCCGGCCTCGCGGTCGATGACGATCTCGCCGAAGCGCGCCGGCGCGACCATGGTGAGGTCCCAGCCCCGATCGCGGTTGAGCGCGCTGATGGTCTCGTACAGTTCGCCGATCAGTTCGGCGGATGTCATGCCGACGCTGGCGGGTGTGAGCGGCCATTCGAACCACTTCTCGCCTTCCGGCCTGCTTGGTGTTTTGCTTGGCAACGTTTGCCTCCTTTGGATTGATGTCGTGCCGGGACGCGGAGTCGAACCACGCATCCGTTCGCCGGCGTGACCTCAACACGCCGATCCATGGCGCCCGCATCCTGTCGCGGGTCCCGGCGAAGGCCGGACGGGAGGAGAAGAGAGAAGATGACCCGTCCGGCTGGTTTTAACGTCTTTTCCTTGACGCGTGGGCGGTTCCGGCATGGCCGCGCATGACGAACCACGTCCATGCCGCAATGTGTGCGGAACCGTCCAAGTCCTTCACTGCCGTTGCTCGTCCAGCCATCGCATGAAGCGGGGGTCGGAGCACAGGCGGCGCATGATGACGGCCGTCGGGATGAGCACCGCGAACGGCGCGGCGATGAGATGTTCGATGGGGTGCGTGCAGGCCGGCGTGCAGTACAGCACCCACATGGCCATTAGCCACACCGCGAAGATCAGCTGGTGCAGGATGATGCGGGCAAGAGCTTTCATCGTTCGCCTCCGTCCGTAGAATCGGTGGAATGGACATCAATGTGGTCACCGGCGTCGTTGGCGCCGTCACGGGATTGGTTGGCGGTGTCGCCGGATGTGTCGCCTTGTTCCAGGCGCGCCATGGCAACAAGCTCTCGGAGCAGGCGAACGGCTCGGCTGAGGAAGCCAACCGGATCGCCGTCGAATCGAAGCGTGCCGCCGAGCAGGCCAACTGCCTTGCAGGAAAGGCGAACGAGATAGCTGCAGACGCGAACTTGATCAGCCAGCGGGCGTTGTCCGTCACCGCCGACCAGACGGTCTACAAGTGGCGGGTCGAATACGATGGAGAAACCTCGACCGTCTTCCTTGTCAACGATTGCCCCGACATGGCACGAGACGTGTCCGTGTTCGTCCGCTTCAAAGACCAGACCGTTGTGCAACGGCACGTCGACGAGGTTGCGCCGTTCGGAGAGGTCGCGCTCGAAAGCGAGTTCTTCTCCAAGCAGATATTCGAAGACCAGGCCGGTATCGACCGCCTGAACGCCCAGCCAGGCTTCACCTACTTCGGACGTGGATCCTGTCGTGTGACGGTTCACGTCGCTTACACTACGGAGCTTGGTGCCAGACGCAACGACAAAGTCGAGCAGCGCCTGACCAACAGCCAGAGGCATTGATTCCATCACAGCTCCTTGTTGATGGTGTCGATGACGATGTCCACGAGGTCGGCCACGTCGAGGTCGACGTATCCGACGATGTGACCGAGCGAACGCCTTGCTTCGATGTCGTCCCACCCGTCGGCATAGGCCGGACGGATGGCGTCGCCCTCGTTCTCGAATTCCCTGAATATCGCTTCGACGCAGGCTTTGCGGATGTCGTTCATTTGTCCTCCTTTTCTTCCCATGGATCCGGCCACGGGGTATCGGTACGCCAGTCGTTGTCGGTCATCACGCACCCACCTCTTCCTCGTATTCGGCCGTGCACTGGTACAGGTGTTTCTTGAAATAGGCGATCATCTGCTCCTTCGGATACATGACGACTCGTCCCACCTTCACGAACTTCGGGCCGATGCCCGCGCTACGCCAGTACGCCAGGGTGCCTTCCTTGATGCCGCAGTTGTCCGCGATGTCCTTCGTTGTGTTCATCGGCTTCAACGCCGCCGCCAATGCGGCAAACACCTCTTTGTCATCCATCACGCACCCGCTTCCAACGACGGCTGGAGACAGTACCGGCGGATGAAGTACGTCTGGCCCTTGGCGACGAACCACGGCTCCCCCGCCTCATCGGTCAGGGTATGCAACGAGGCGCCGTTGAAGTTGTAGGATTGAATCTCACTGGTCATTTTGTTTCCTTTCGAAGTGAGGGGCGATGAACGCCGCAAAGTTTGTGAAGAATTTCCTGCTCACAGCCAACGAAGAGCAGAACGTGACGTTCTCCATCGCAGACGTGTCTGGAGCCATGTCTGTCGTGGAACAGACGATTCGCGTTATGGCTGAAGCCGGCAACGAGGACGCGCAACTGGCCTCGACCTGCCTTGAATCAATCTGGCTTGATATCTGGGCCGCGTACGAGCATGGCGGGAAAAGCCGCGAAATGCACAGATCGAACGTTTCCCTGAGCATTCAGGACCGGATGGCGCTGCGCACGGCGGAACGACTGCTGGACCAGGGACCCGAACAATATCCACGTGAACGCCGCGACGATATCCGTTCGATGATCGATGAGCTGCCATCGTTGCTGAACGACATCACACTCCCGCAAGGGCTCAAGGAATACATCGTCCGCCTTGCACGCGAAGTTCGAATAGCGTTGGACGAGTACGACCTGACCGGCGATTTCAAGCTTGACAGCGCGTTCACCAGATTGCAGACCTCGCTCAATATCGCCGCCACCGTTTCCAAAGACGCCGACTCGCAGGGAAAGCTGGTTGAATTCTTGAGAACAAAGGTTTGCCCGTGTCTTGCTGCCGGCGCTCTTGTGCTTGGAGCCGCGGCGGACGGCACGACTGTTTTGGATTATTTCGGAGTTCGTCCCCAGATTTCTTCATCTCAGCAAGCTTTGAATACGTCTCACGAACAATCCGGGAACGATAACCCTCAAGATCAGTGAGGGTCAGCCGTCCACCAGCCGCCTGTATCTTCAGGTCGTCTACGACGCCATAGAAGACATCGAGCGCGGCTTCGAATGAGTCTCCGTCATACTTGGATAAATCAACAACCATTGGATTCTCCTTTCGATTCATGCGTCGGCGAGCGCCGATTGCGGTTCTTTTTCTTCTGAATTTGCTGCAATGAAGATGTCAAGACCGTCTTGCCATTTCAATGCCGGAGCAATCTTGTCGAGAACGCGAATCGGCCATTCCCGTTGATTGCGCATGTATCGATTCATGACGACCCGATTGATTCCAACTGCGTCGGCGACGTCGGATTGAGTGATTCCAAGTCGAGCCATCCTGACTTTTATTGCCTGTGTCACGTATTCATTGCTTGTCACATCACCTCCATTCCCCGAATATTCGGGACTTTGTTCGACGTTTACCGGATATTCGGTGAACATGCTTTCAATGTACTCCCGAATATTCGGTATGGCAAATTCGACACGCCGAACGGTGTAAAGATGTAACTTCCCGAAAATTCGAATACAGTCATCGCTATGGATAGCAGCACAACACGCACCGATCTGGTGATTTGCAAATATATCAGCCAAGCAATGGAAGCCAATGGCATTACCCAGGCCGACCTCTCCAAGGCTCTTGAAGGACGATCAAAAGGTTATGTCAGCGACCGAGTACTCGGTAAAAGAAGTTGGGCAATCAGCGAGTTAGACAGACTCGCTCCACTCTTTGGGCTTCCGGACGCTCTTTCACTGGTCGCGGCAGCCTGTGGGTCAATCTCCAGCGAGGCCGCCCGCGCCTACGAAGCCCGCGAGCGCGAATCCCGGATCACCGATGACCTAGTGGATCGCATCGCCGCACGTCCCGAGGACTTCGACGTGGCGGCGAACCGTGATAAGGACAAGGATCTCGAGGCGGAGACGCCAAGAGACTAAATTTTTAGTACAAATCAACTAAGGAAAGAAGAGAACCATGTGCAAAAAGACAATCGCATTGGCCGTCGCGACGATGCTCGCTCTCGGGCTCGGCGCGTGCGGCAACGCCGGCGACACCGAAACCGCCGACGCCGGCAGCACGAGCCAATCGCAGACGACGAAGAAGCCGGCAGAGAAGAAGCCGGCAGAACAGCCTGCGGATCTGACCGGCACGTGGAAGCAGACCAACTCCGGCAGCACGGATTCCTGGATGGAGGCCGAGATCACGGCCGACACGATCACCGTCCAGTGGGTCAGCGACAACGGCGATACGAAGAGCCTGTATTGGAAGGGCTCCTACAATGCGCCGGACAAGGCCGGTGATTGGAAGTGGACGAGCCAGGGAGACACCGCGGCGATGCAGGCGTCCCTGCTCGGCTCGCAGGACGCCACCAAGGACTTCACCTACACCAAGGCGGACGGCGTCAGCTGGGAGACTACCGCGATGGGCACCACCACAGTGGTGAAGACCGCCAAGCAGTGAACGGCAATCCTGCCAAAAACCATTGGAAACATTAGCAATAGACCATTTTGCCGACGTCAGGAAAATGGTTGGGAAAGGATAAATATGGACAAGGAAACCATTACCCGATACGCCGCGTCCTTGGATACGCTCCTCAATAAGGATGAGAATGGCGTGGAATTCTGGCACGCAAGAGAACTGATGAAGTATATGGGCTATACGAAATGGGAGAACTTCGCAAAAGTAATACAGCGCGCCCAATCGGCATGCCAGAACGCCGGGCAGCCGGTCGAAGCGCATTTTCGCGATGCCAAACGGGACGTCGAGCTTGGCAGCGGCGCCATCCGTTCCATCGATGATGTGAAGCTGACCCGTTACGCCTGCTATCTGGTGGCCCAGAACGGCGATCCACGCAAAGAGGAGGTCGCGCTGCTGCAAAGCTATTTCGCCGTGCAGACACGTACCGCGGAACTTCTGGAGCAGCGCATGGGCGAAATCCTGCGCATCGCTGGAAGGCACGCGTTGACCGCCGAGGAGAAGCAGCTCAGCTCGCTCGCATACAAGCGCGGGGTCGGAGAGAAGGACTTCGGCGTGATTCGTTCACGCGGCGATCAGGCGCTATTCGGCATGAGCACGACGGAAATGAAATTCAAGCTCGATGTGCCGAAGAACCGTCCGCTGGCCGATGTGCTCCATCCGATCGCCGTGACGGCGAAGCAGCTCGCCACGCAGATGACGAACTACGGGATCCAGGAACGGGACCTGCACGGGACGCCGGCGATCACGCGGGAGCATGTGGACAACAACAAGGCCGTGCGAAAGAGCCTGTTCAGCCGTGGCATCGCGCCGGAGGACCTTCCGGCGATGGAGGATATCAAGAAGGTCGAGCGCAGGGCGAAGCGCGACGAGAAGCGCATCGAGGGAACCGGCTTCAGAAACGAGGATACCGAAGCAGGTGAATGACAGCATCCTGACATCCTGGTCGGAAACATTGGGAGTCCGGATCGAGGAACGCCGGTTGGCCGGAGACAGGTGCGGGATCTACTACGATCCGCTCCGCCTCATCATCCTCGACGAACGGCTGGCCGGATTCCAACGCCGCTGCACCTTGTGCCATGAGCTCATCCATGCCAGACACCACGACCCCGGCTGTGGCAGCCAATACGGAATCAAATGCGAGCGCCGGTGTCGCAGGGAGACCGCGCTGGCGTTGATATCGCCAGTGGATTACGGCATGGCCGAGACGGTGTACGAGGGCAATACGTGGATGATGGCAGTGGAATTGGGAGTCACCATCCAGGTGTTGAACGACTACCGGCAGCTGCTGTACGATTCCGGCGTGTGCGTGCAATAGTTATACGCCTTTATACGTGTTTATAGAGCCTTATACCCCTTCGGATTCCTTATAAAAAAAGACCCCGACCACCCGCATACCGCGAGCGCCGGGGTGAAAAACATGTGGGAAGAAGCGCCATGAAAGTGACCATTGATGACCTGTGGCTCAAGAATGACGATGATGGCAATCCGCCGAGTCGCGCGGCCAAACGCTCTTTGGCGAACTCACGCGATCCGATGAAGGCCAATGTGCCTGAGAAATGGCGTAAAAGCCGTTATGGAGTCGGGATGCGCTGGCGCTGTCATTGGACCATCGTCAAGGACGGTAGACGTGTGCAGAGGGCGAAGCAGTTCGCCAGGCTCGCCGAAGCGCAGGAATATGCCGCGGCCATGGAGGACGACATCAGGCGAGGACGCTACCGCGATCCTCGTCAGGAGCTTCGTGTCCTGGATGACGTGGCCGGCGAATGGCTCGCGTCGAAGGTCGATCTGAAACCCGGCACCGCTGGCCGGTATGCGAGGGAGCTGCGCCTGTACATCCTGCCCAAATGGGGTGGCATGACGTTGCGTGAGCTTCGCCCTGACATGCTGCAGGAGTGGGTCGGCCAGCTCATGGACGGCGGCTATCCGGCCGCGTTGCCGGACGGGCGTGATTCGAAGCCGCTGAGCGCGAGAAGCATCCGCAATATCATGAAAGTCGTCCTCAAGGGCATCTTTGACTACGCCGTCTCGAACGGGTGGATCGGCGAGAATCCTGTGGACAGGGTCACCGTGCCGAAGATCGTCTCCGACGACGACATGGTGTTCCTCTCGGTCCGCGAGGTCGAGTTGCTCGCGGACGAGGCGGAGAAGATCGGGAAGCCGGTGGACGGTCTGCTGGTCAGATGGCAGGCCTATACGGGATGCCGCATAGGCGAATCGCTTGCCCTCAAGGTCGGTGACGTGGACGCGGACAGGCGGCGCGCCAGGATAGGCCGCACATGGACTGACGACGGGCACGGCGGCAGCATGCTCGGCACCCCGAAGAACGGCAAGGCCCGCAACATCGCGATACCACGGTTCCTCATGCCGCAGATCAAGGCGCAGATGGATGGCATGGGTGATGACGACTGGCTGTTCCGTGCCACCCGTGGCGGGAACGTCTGGACGAACACGTGGCGGACAAGGATATGGAACAAGGCCGTCAAAGCGGCCGGCATGGAGGACGCGGGCGTGACCATACACAGTCTGCGCCACACATACGCGAGCTTCGCGATCGCCCAGGGCGCGGACGTGAAGACCCTGCAGATGCAGCTCGGCCACTCCTCTCCCAGCATTACATTGAACACCTACACAGCGCTCTGGCCGGAACGATTGGACGACGTGGCCGACGCGATCGGAGCCCTCCGCGAGCGCGAACTCGTGTGAATCGGGCATGGAGGTACCGCGGCGTTTGTATGCATTTGTATGCGGATTGTTTTCGACGGAAAAAATAAGCCCTTGAAAACCTAATGTTTCCAAGGGCTCCGGTCGGGCTGACAGGATTTGAACCTGCGACATTCTGCTCCCAAAGCAGACGCGCTACCAAACTGCGCTACAGCCCGTTCACGTTCACACCCCGCGAATCCGCCTCACGGAATCGCATCAAGTGAACACGAGTTTCTATTATAGCGTATGGTTGGACAACGACAGGCTTACAATAGCATTTCGGAAGGGAGAGTGGCATGGGACGTCACCAGCAGGCCGAATCGTCAGGCATCATCTCCTTTGTGACATGCGCCGTTATCGCCTGGTTCGTCATGAACGCATACATGCAGTTCGCCCCGGCCATCTGGCGTGTCACGCAGCGTCTGTTCACCGTCTGCGCGGGAATCGTGGCAGGATGCGGAGTCGTTTCATTCAGTTTGGGTTACGCACGAAAATCACGTTCGCTGACACTCAAACATGGTTGGGCTATTCCGGTCCGTCGTATTTTCGAGATCCTCGCGCTTTCCATGGTGTATGCTTCGACCATTTTCGTCACATCGTTCATGATGTTGTCCATCGTCAACAACATGATGGGCATCCGCACGCTGAAAGGCTATCTGCCGATCCTATGCGCGGCTATCGCAGGCGTTGTAGGCTATATCACTTTCGTGCAGGCGGAACTTATGAATGCCAAAACGATCGCTTCCCTACTGCCGTTTTTCGTGGTGTCTGGCGTGAGTATCGCAGGATTGACGTCCGACGATCCGTACTGGTACAACAATAATTTCTCTCAATTGGGCGACCGTACGACGTTCGCCGCGCGTATGTTCAATTCGACGCTGACGCTCGCGGGCATCTGCATTGTGATCATCAGCTATTTCGCCGTTTCCGAGCTCATCACCACGTATCGTCTGCAATTGCAGTATCTGGATTCCAATGCCATCAATGAGACGCCGAAGCATTTTCGTACGAGGATTCTGCTGCTGTCAATCATGTTGACGTTGGCCGGCATCGCTTTCGTAGGTATCGGCATGTTCCGTTACACGCCGCATCCGATTTTGCACAACGTGTTCGCCCGCGGCCTACCATGTCTGATGAGCGTGCTGATGATTGCCCTGCCTTGGCTTGCCCCGCAACTCTCAAAGGTCGTATACGTGGTTTCCGATCTTGCGATTGCGATTGGGGCTTATGCCGGATTCCAATGGCTGAGCGGGCATAACACGCTGACGAATGTGGAGGCGTTGGCCGGCATGATGTTCCTTGGCTGGTTCATCATTTTCTCGCGTCAAATCGCCGCCATCGAAGCGGATCGCGTGCAGACGCAGCTGATACTGGCGCAATCTGAGAGACCACGCTCCGTCGAGGATCTTGCGGAAGTCAGCGAAACTGTTCCCGACACAGTTTCGAGGCTCGCCGCACAAGTCTGATGCAAGGCTGACCGGCAACCGCCGGATTTCAACATATACATACCAGTGGGGTGGAGCCATCGCATTGGCGACGACTCCACCCCACTGGATTCTGACGGCATAACGCGAGTGCGCCGTCAGAAGTTGTAGTGCTTGTTGGACGGCTTCTTGTCGCTCATCAACAGCAGGAAGCTTCTTGATTGCGCAGTAATCGCAAAACCGGCCTCATAATTGAGTTCTGGCCCCTTTGGATTATGCGTGTCGACAATTAAGCGCCATTTCTTGCCATATTGCTCATCGGGCAGGGTGAACATGATCGGCTCGTAATGCGCGTTGAAAATCAGAATGAAATCATTGTCGACCATCTGATTGCCGTACCAGTCGGTTTCCGGAATATCGGAACCGTTCAGATAGATCATCACAGTGAAGGCGTGTGTGTTTGACCAGTCGTCCATATCCATAATGGAGCCGGTATGATCCATCCATTCGACCTGCGGAATCGCAGTGCTGTCGTCTCCCTGCTCGCGACCGGAGAAGAAGCGGCGGCGATGCAGCACAGGATGCTCAAGCCTCAAATGGATCAGCTTCGATACGAATTCGAGCAGGTCCTTTTGATCCTCGTCCAGATCCCAGTTCGTCCAGGAGATCGCATTGTCCTGGCAGTAGGCGTTGTTATTGCCCTGCTGGGTGCGCGCCACTTCGTCGCCGCCGCAGATCATCGGAATGCCTTGGCTGAGCAGCAACGTGGCGAACATGTTGCGCATCTGCTGTTGACGAAGCTCGTTAACATCCTTGATGGTCGTAGGACCTTCGACACCGCAGTTCCAAGAACGGTTGTTGCTTTCACCGTCCCTGTTGCCTTCGCCGTTGGCCTCATTATGCTTCTCGTTGTAGCTCACCAGATCGTTCATGGTGAAGCCGTCGTGCGCGGTGATGAAGTTCACGGATGCGACCGGTCGGCGGCCATTGACCTGATACAGGTCGGAACTGCCCATGAATCGGCTGGCGAATTCCGGCAACGTGGACGGCTGCGAGCGCCAGAAGTCGCGCACGCAATCGCGGTAGCGGCCGTTCCATTCGGACCAGCTGGACGGGAAGCCGCCCACCTGATAGCCGCCAGAGCCGAGATCCCACGGTTCCGCGATCAGCTTGACGCGGGAGATCACCGGATCCTGTTCGACGATGTCGAAGAAGGCCGACAGTTTGTCGACTTCCTGGAACTGACGGGCCAATGTGGCGGCAAGATCGAATCGGAATCCGTCGACGTGCATTTCGGTGACCCAGTAGCGCAGGCTGTCGGTGATGAGCTGCAGGGCGTGCGGCGAGCGCATCAGCAGCGAGTTGCCGGTGCCTGTGGTGTCGAAGTAGTGTCTGCGGTCGTTGTCGACCAGACGGTAGTAGGCGCCGTTGTCGATGCCCTTGAAGCTGAGGGTCGGTCCACGGTTGTTGCCTTCGGCGGTGTGGTTGTACACCACGTCGAGGATGACTTCCATGCCGGCATGATGGTATGCCTTGACCATGGATTTGAATTCGTTGACCTGTTCGCCGCGCTGTCCGGAGCTGGAATACGCGTTGTGCGGGGCGAAGAAGCCGATGGTGTTGTATCCCCAGTAGTTGCTCAGGCCTTTTTCCTGAAGGAAGCTGTCGTTGACGAACTGGTGGATGGGCATGAGCTCGATGGCCGTGACGCCCAGCTTCTTCAGGTATTCGATTACCGAGGGGTACGCCAGACCCGCATAGGTTCCGCGAATGTCCGGCGGCACGTCCATGTTGAGGTTGGTCATGCCGCGTACGTGGGCTTCGTAAATCACGGAATCGTGATATGAGATGTTCGGATGCTGGTCGTTGCCCCAGTCGAAATAGGGGTTCACCACGGCCGCTTTCATGGTATGGGCGGCCGAGTCGAGCGTGTTCATGCTGGTAACGTCATCGGGGCTTCTGAACCAGTACGAGTAGAGGCTCTCATCGCCGTCGATGTTGCCTTCGATGGCTTTAGCGTAGGGGTCAAGCAGCAGTTTGTTCGGGTTGCAGCGCAGGCCTTGCGTCGGGTCGTATGGCCCGTACACGCGATAGCCGTAACGTTGCCCCGGTTGGATTCCGGGCAGATAGTTGTGCCAGACATAAGAGTTCTGCTCGGTCATTTCGATTCGAGTTTCGTTGTCTTCCTCATCGAAAAGGCAAAGCTCGACTTTTTGTGCCACTTGGGAAAAGAGGGCAAAATTCACGCCGGCGCCGTCATAGCTTGCGCCGAGTGGATACATCGATCCGGGTCTGATTTGCATGATTCAAGTATCTCACGTTTCAGCCCCCAAATCGCAATTTCGTGTTGTTCGGCGATTATTTTTACGATTCGAAAGAACTCTTGCCTGTATTTTGCCGGTTTCGTCGAATTTGCTCGTGAAGAATAGCGATCATGGAATTGGAGGCCGTAATACGGGTGCCGCGCAGCCGCTGCCAGGAGACCCACGCCGATTCGACGTGCTCATCGCCGTCGAAATGACGTTCGACGGGATGCCATGCATGCAGGTGAAGCACCATGATGTTGGCAAGCTCGTCGGTCATGCCTTCGGACGAGTAAAACTGCCCCACATGGTCGAATTCGACACCGTCACGCCCGGCGGGCTCCACACCGGTTTCCTCACGAAGCTCCCGCAGCGCGGCCTCCTCCACGTCCTCTCCCCCGTCGATGAGTCCAGCCGGCAGACCGTAGGCGAAGGCGTCGCAGCCGATACGGTATTCCCGTTCGATCAGATACAGGTCATTCGCGCAATCATGCACCAGCATGACCACGCAAGGCGCGTGACGCATCACCTGACGGCGAATCACCGTTTGTCCTCCGTCACGCATCGGCAATGCGATCCGCAGGTCGTCGACGCCGAAAATCGCACCCTGATACACGTGCCTGCTGTCAAGCACCGTGACCATACCGGACATGTCCACGCCATCGCTGGATCCATCCAGCAATACGTCCACCTGGGTTCCGTCTACCGCCTCGTCACACATGACGCGTCACCGTTCCTGCCCGCTCGAAGGAAATACCATATTCCATGGATCGGTATTCATGGAAATCCAACGCACGGCAGGAATGTCGCCGGTCGCTTCCGCAACCGCATGGGGAACGTCTTCCATCGCATACTGGAACCACATGGATTCGATAGCGCTGTGCGGAGTGTTGACGAACGCCGGACGCACACGCCCGTCACCATGGCCCATGGCAACGCCGGAAGCACGCATGGAAGCCTCATAGCGGGCCTGCTCTATGGCGTCCGTCACCGGATGATGCCGCAGATCACTGGTCACATACACGTCGGCACCGGCCGCACGCACCTCATCGAACAAGGAATCACCGGAACCCGGAAGCACCGCCACCGTGCTGACCGGAACGTCCAGATCGCCGCAAACCTGCACGCCAAGCTCGGTGTACGGCAGCGCGCCAGCTACTCGACTGGCGAAATCACGCAACGCCACAGGTTCGGCAAGACGCCCCACACGCCCCAAACCGACCGGATGCTCGGCATCCGGATCATCGATGGGCACCAGCGGACGCTGATCCACCAAACCGAACATGTCAGCCGCAGCCATGCCGACGCCACGATACGCCGCATCGGCATTCGTATGCCCCACCCACAACGCACATCCGGCAAGATTGAGCTTACGCACAATCTCACCACGGAAACCCAATCCCGACACCGCATGAACGGAACGGAAGAACAACGGATGATGGCAAACCAGCAAATCAACACCACCGGCAATCGCCTGATCAACCACCGCCATAGAGGGATCAGCCGCAAAAGCGATACCGCGCACAGGCTGACGCAAATCACCCACGATAAGACCAGGCTCATCCCACTGCTCCGCATAGCGAAGCGGATACAACGTTTCCAGCACATCCACAACCTGCTTCAGCGTTGCCATCATTCCTCCTTATGCCATTGCTCGACCACGCACATCCGCAACACACACGAAACCCAGTACCGTATCAGTGCGCGGCAAGCTGCCAATCCGAACCAATACCCGTGGAAACATCCAACGGAACCGCCATATCGACCGCATGCTCCATGGCATCCTTCACCAACGCAGTGACACGCTCCGCCTCACCCGGCGCAACCTCCACCACAAGTTCATCATGAATCTGCAAAATAATCCGACTGGCAAGACCAGCCTCGTGCAACGCATCATCAGCACGAATCATAGCGATCTTCATAATATCCGCAGCAGAACCCTGAATAGGCGCATTCAACGCGGCACGCTCCGCAGCATCACGCACCGCACGATTCGGCGACTTCAAGCCCGGAAAATACCTACGACGACCATAAATCGTCTCCGTATATCCCTTTTCACGAGCCGAAGAAACCAACGACTCCAAATACTCATGGACCTTGCCGAACGTCGCAAAATACTGCCGCTTCAATGACTCGGCCTCACCCGGCTTAATGCCAAGCTGCTGCGAAAGCCCATACGTGCTCAGCCCATATGCCAAGCCATAGCTCATCGCCTTAACATGACTGCGCTGATCAGACGTAATCTCATCCACAGGAACGCCATACACCAAACTCGCCACATACTTATGAAAATCCCTACCGGAACGGAACGCCTCAATCAACGCCTCATCACCAGAAAGATCAGCCATAATACGCAACTCAACCTGAGAATAATCCGAACTCAACAACGACTCAAAACCCTCACCGGGCACAAAAGCCGAACGAATCTCACGACCAGCAGGATCACGATTCGGAATATTCTGCAAATTCGGATCAACCGAACTCAACCGACCAGTCGCAGCCACAGTCTGCTCAAACGTCGTATGAATGCGACCATCAGACCTGTTCGTCGCATCAATCAACGTCTGCACAATCTGCTTAAGCTTATTCTTCTCACGATGCAACAACAACGCATCAAGAAACTGACAAGCCCTATCATTACCATACGAACGATCACGCAACACCTGCAAAGCAGCCGCATTCGTAGTATACGAACCAGTCTTAGTCTTCTTCGTAGGCTTCAAACCCATATCCTCAAACAGAATCTTCTGCAACTGCTTAGGACTTTGCAGATTCACGCGCTCGCCCGCATACTGCCATGCCGTTTCCTGCGCGTAATTCGCGTCGGCGGCAAGCTGTTCACGCATGCTCATCAGCCTGTTCATATCGACTTGCGCACCGGCATGCTCCATGCCATACAGCACACGGGATACTGGAATCTCCACAGATTCAAGCAATGAGAACTGCTCACGCTGATCCAATGAATCCGCCAGTTTACGCGCCAGCAAACCAACAATCGCAGTATGGCGCGGAAGCTGGTTGTCATTCCGCTGCGCACTATCGTCCGGCTCGTCGAAATCAAGCGTGCCTTGCGTCGCGCCCTCGGACTGTTCCTCGATATGCAGGTCAAGGAAATGCGCCGCCGCCCGTTCCAGCGTGTCGGCATGGAAATCGGGATGGACCAGATACCCGGCAAGCTTGGTGTCGAACAGCGGCTTCGGCAACGCCACACCGACGCTTTCCAGCAGGTGGGACTGTTCCTTATACCCATGCACCACCATGGATTGGTGGTGTTCGTCAAGTACCGTTTGCAGTTGTGACGCCATATCGCGATCAATATGATTGATGCGAATCGCTTTGCCTTGCGATGCGATCATCAGCGACGAATAAGCCGCGTTCCCTGGCTTGCTTTCGCCTTCCACCTGCAACACCCATGAGCGGGCCACGGATTGTGCGCACTTCTTCGTATGATCAATGGCGAAGCCGGAAGGAGTTGTTTTCGGCGCGATTTCTCGCTCATCATGCAGATGCTTGTTCGTCGCCTGCAGATTGGATTGCACCCATGATTCCAGTGCCTCCGGCGAGTCAACCGTTTCATACTGAGGTATTTCGAGCTTGCCGGACTCGTCTTGCTGCACGGGATCGTTGGTGGGCTTCCCCGCATTGAATGTTCTCAGCACACGGTTTTTGGTGCGTATGCCGAATTCAAGTCTGGTGAACAGTTGGTTGAGCTGGTTGGCGTCCACCTGACCGAAAGTCAAATCCTCGATGGACACGCCAAGGTCAAGGTCACGCACCAAGGCATTCACGGAACGATTCAGTTTGACCTGATCGATATTGGCCCGCAACGCCTCGCCTTTTTTGCCGCCGATTTCGTCGGCATGCTCGATAATCTGGTCAAGTCCGCCATACAGGTTGATCCATTTGGCCGCGAATCCATCGCCCACGCCGGGAACGCCGGGGATGTTGTCGGCGGTTTCGCCACGAAGCGCGGCAAGATCCGGATATTGCTCCGGCGTGACGTGGTATTTCTCCACCACCGCGTCGGGAGTCATGTGCTTCAAATCTTTGAAATGATGCCCCGGATACAACACGGTGATGTTGTCGTTGATGAGCTGGAACGCGTCACGATCGCCGGATAGCACCAGCGTGCGATAGCCTGCTTTGTCTCCCATGCTTGCCAACGTGCCGATCACATCATCGCCCTCGTATCCAGGTTTTTCGATGAATGTGACGCCAAGGGCCGTCAGCATCCGTTGAATCAACGGCAGCTGGGTCAATAGATCTTCTGGAGCCGCATCTCGCGTGCCTTTGTACTGCGGCAGCATCGTATTGCGGAAGGTACCGCCTTTGACATCGAAAGCGACGGCAAGATGATCCGGATGTTCCGCGTCGATCACCTGCGACAGCATGGTGGCGAAGCCCCAGACGGCGTTGGTCGCCTGACCTGCGGATGTACTGAAATTCTCTACGGGCAAGGCAAAAAAAGCGCGGAACGCCAAGGAATGGCCGTCAACGACCAATAGCGTCCCGCGCGTAGTACCTTCCACAGTTGCTGTGTTAGCGCTCATCCTCTGCTTCCGACTTCTGATCACCGTACTTGGCGATGATGGCCATAGCCAGACGCTTCTTCGGGATGCGCTGGTCCATGGAGGTCTTCTGAATCCAACGGAACGCGCCCTGCTCGGAGAAGTCAGCCTTATCCATCAGCAGGCCCTTGGCACGGTCGACAAGCTTACGTTCCTCGAGGGTTTCCTCAGCCTTCTTCAGCTGCTCTTCCGCCTTCTTCAGCTGCTCTTCGGTTTCGTGCAGCTTGGATTCGCTGCGCTCCACATTGTCGAGCAGATCGTTGATTTCGGCGAAACGGCCCATGGCCACTTCCAGAGCCGGAAGCAGCTTGGATTCCTCATACGGCTTGGTGACGTATGCCATGGCACCTGCACCCGTGGCCTTCTTGACCAGATCGGACTGGGAGAATGCCGTAAGCATAACGACCGGAGCGATATTCTCATCACAGATGATGCCCGCCGCTTCGATGCCATCCATACGAGGCATCTTGACGTCCATGCATACCACGCTTGGACGGAACTTGCGGGTCAATTCGACTGCTTCCTCACCGTTAGCGGCTTCGCCCACAACCTCGTAGCCACTATCTTCCAGCATGGCAACCAAATCCATACGGTTCACGGATTCGTCTTCGGCCACGACGACGGTACGCTTGCGAGGTTTGTCATCTTCCTCGATGGACTGCTCAGGCGCTGCGGCAGCCTGAAGTTCATCGTCGGTGAGCACTTCGTCCGGTTCCGTGGTCTTTTCTGCAGACATGTCGGTCTCTTTCCACTGTCACACCCAAAGCCGGTCTCACAAACCCCAACCTGGTCCTGGACTGATTCGATGCCGTTACTTGCAATCGTTCGGATTCTGGAAATCTTCAGCTTTTCACAGCCTTGATTCACCCTCCATCACGCAAGTTGGAACGAACCGGCTATCTTCCTTGTACTTTCATGGATGATACTAGCAGAAGCCTACAAGCGCGTGTTGCCGCAATCCTCTTTTTCCTTCACGTGCAAAGCCGAAAAATCCAAGAAATTCCGCAATCCTGCAAAGGCCTTCTTTCCACAATCCCGCTTCAACGTTGTCTTGTTTATACTGGTCGTATGAGTAGCACTTTCACTATCAGAGATATTGTCAACGAAGACGCAACGGCATCAGTCAGCGATTACGGTGCGCATGTGCTTTCCTGGGCACCTGCCGGCGAACAGACTGTGGTTTGGCGGCCAAAGGCGATTCATCTTAAGGAAGGAACTGCCATCCGCGGCGGTGTTCCGATTATTTTCCCTTGGTTCAATTCCGGTTTCGAAGGCGGGCATGTGGCTTCGAAGAAGCCCAAGCATGGTTTTGCCCGCAATAGCTTCTGGCATTATGACAAGGAAGGTTCTTCCGATGCCTTGTTGCGCTATACATTGGATTCCAGCGAGATCAACGCAGATATACTTTCCCAGTTTGTTTCTGGACCGAATCCTCAATTTCATGCCGTTTACACCATTGAAGTCGGCTGTGAGTTGACGATGTCGCTTACCGTATATAACGATGGAGCCGAGCCATTGTCTTACGAAGAGGCACTGCATACGTATCTGCAGGTTGGAGACGCCGAACAGTCGCAGGTGTGCGGGCTGGAGGGCACCGATTATCTCGATACCGTATTGGACGGCGATCCCCGTTGCAACCAAGGTAATGAACCTGTGACCTTCCAAGGCATGGTTGACCGCATCTACTATTCGGCGGATACGCTTGAGCTGCGCGACCCCGTGTTGCAGCGCACCATCATTGTCTCCAAGCAGGGCGCAGCGCAGACCGTGGTATGGAATCCGGGAGAGCAAGCCGGCAATGCCATCGGAGATTTGAGCGACGGCGAATGGCGTGGCTTCGTGTGCGTGGAAGCCGTCAACAATCGCGACTGCGCGGTCATCGTGCCTCCGCACGACTCACATACCTTGCAGCAAACACTGTCGGTCAAGCACTGAAAGTAAGGCACCGTCAGTAAAGCACTGAAAGTAAGGCACCGTCAGTAAAGCACTGTCAGTAAAGCACGCCGACCGCAAGGCATCGACACCGAACATGGCGCTTTCATATAATTCCCAGATTGGCGACTAGGCTCGCTCGTAGTGGAAGCATGGAAGCGCCATACGAGGATTGCGAGGTTGCGATGACAGATGCCACGGTACAAACCATAGAACCAAAAACCTTGGAATCCATACGAACGGTCGCCAATATCGGCTCAGGCACCATGGGGCATGCCACAGCGTTGCAATTTGCGGTCGCCGGATACCCGGTGAAATTGGTGGACTGCAGCGAAGAGCTTCTTAAGCGTGGCATGGAACATATCCGCGCCGATGCCGAGGAATTCGCCCAAGCCGGGTTGCTGCGCGCCGAAGATACCGTTGACGATGTGCTCTCCCGCATTTCGACATACACCGACTATGAAAATGGTGTCTCCGACGCGGATTTCATTATCGAATCCATTGTTGAAAAGCTTGATGTCAAGCAATCCGTATGGCAGCAGATTGAGCAGTACGCGCCGGTCGATGCGATCTTTGCGACAAACACTTCCGGATTGGGCCCAACCGCAATCCAATCTGTGCTGAAGCACCCGGAACGCTTTGTGGTGGCTCATTTCTGGAATCCTGCGCATCTGATGCCGCTAGTCGAAGTGGTGCCCGGCAAAGACACTGCGCCGGAAGTGGTTGATACGACCTTCGATTTGATGGCAAGCATCGGCAAAAAGCCTGCGAAAATCAAAAAGGAATCTTTGGGATTCGTGGGCAACCGTATGCAACTGGCGCTGTTGCGCGAGGCGTTCAACATCATCAATGAAGGCATCGCCGATGCGGAAACCGTCGACACCGTGGTTCGTTACAGTTTGGGACGACGCTGGAATCTCGTCGGCCCCGTGGCCAGCGCCGATTTGGGCGGACTGGACACGTTCTACAACATCAGCACCTACCTGTTCAAAGACATGGATAACGGCACCGAACCGAGCCATCTGCTGGCTTGGAAAGTGCAGGATGGGAACCTTGGCGCAAAAACCGGCCGTGGTTTCTACGAATGGCAAGGCGAAGACGGACAACGCATTATCCGCGAGCGCGACGAACAGCTCATGCAACAGCTGGCGGAGGACGCTGCTGTTGAGGACGCTGACTGACTGCAAGTCCGAGTAACACTCCGACATATCGATACGACGATTGCGGACACGATTGCGGACAGGGAAACGACTACCCGCCCGCAATCGTAACCGCAATCACAAAACCTACATATTTTCACGCAATACATAAACCATATATTGTTCTGACTGCCGACTCACCGTATCGGCAACCCAGACATACAGCATTTGCGTTTGGCCGGATTAGCCCCACGGTTCGCCTGCAGTGGTCCAATCGTCATGCCAACTCTCAATCTGCCTATTCAAATCCTCCTTAAAAGAATCCTCCGCAGCAGAGCATTTTGGCATTGTGATTGATTGAAGTAAAACCGGAGGGAGCCACTGAATGCCTTGCAGAAATTCAATATGGAATACTTCAGGATTATCGGTGAATGTCACCGTAGCGACGATGACATAGTTCGGAGTGAATCTATGCACAGTGGCCTTAACAGGCTCCGAACTCCCGAAAGCTGCTTAATTGAGCCAAACAAACCACGCGTTCCCGCGATGGAACCTCCCCGAATGTCAAGCATCCGTCGGAACTGCCGCACATCCGGCGCCAAAAAATGGATGTGTCTGGGCATCCTCGTAAGTAAGAGAGACCTAAATCCACGGCGGGACACATCCACGCCATTGGCGTGGAATCGCTACCAGAGCGCTTCGATCGGCTCTTGGATCATTAACTTCCTGTCTCGCGCCGGACAACCGGCAGAAGCCTGCGGCAGATGTCTTCCTTTATTGAAACTTTCGGTTCCGTGTCGCTTGGACAGCGAAGCGAAACAAAACCTCACCTATAAGAATAAACGAAAGACATCGCAGACAAGAGGCGCACGTCGAAGACCATGCCAATCCAGCAACAATGCCGGGGCCGTCGCAGTCTTACAGCATCTGGGAGAAGTTCGCACATCCTTGGTGTTACCGGCGGGCTGTTCGAAAACAAAAAAGGGAGAATTGATCAATGGAACGACGACAATTCGGGACCGTTCTCACAAGGAAACGCGATGACGGCACCATACAAACATGGATAGCCAGATATGCATACAAAGGAATACGCTGCCAAAAAGCGTTCGGTCCAGACGGTCGAGTGAGTGCCGAAAAATGGCTCGAGGAAGAGAAGCTGCTCATAGACCTCGACAGGCGTGGAGTCATGGAATGGAACCCGCCACAAACAAGAGAAAGCCAACGCAAAGCATTGGAGCTTACGTTCAACGAGTACGCCGACCACTACGTCAAACACCATCGAAGGCCTGATGGTGGCGAACTCACCGGCGGATCCAAACGCAATCTGCAGGCTGACGTGAAGCATCTGCGCGATGCGTTCGGAGAGAAGCGTCTGGCGTCCATCACACCCAGCATGATCCGTGACTGGTACGAAGGAGACCATCCCGAAGGCCCTTGGGCGTTCAAGCGCGAATGCGAACGGCTCAAGGCGATTCTCACGGACGCGAGCAACCCAGGCATCGACGGGGATCCGCCAATCATCGAAACGAATCCGTTCGTCATGCCAATACCGCCAGATCCGGAAACGCAATCGTGCAAAATCCGCCCATTGGACGCGGACACGATACATCGCCTGTACAAGGAAATGCCCGAATACACGCGCATCAGCGTGCTGCTGGCAGCGATGGCTGGGGCATGAGGACAGGGGAATTGTGTGCCCTGCGTCGCGAGGACATCGACTTGAAAAACAAAACGCTCAGCGTCAACGGCAGCGTGAACCGCGGAACCGAGGACCGGGGAGAATCACGAATAGGCAAAACCAAAAGCCGTCATTCAGTGCGCACATGCCCGATTCCGGACCTGCTCATTCCCGTTCTCCAAAAACACTTGGACACGCTGGACACCGACAACCCCATGCTCATCCAGGCGAAACGTGGCGAGGTGATCGCGCAAACCACACTCGCCGGCCAGTTCAAGACCGCGAGGGAACGTTTAAAACTCGACCAACCGGTCACGTTCCGCACATTGCGAGTCACGCACACGACGCTCATGCTGATGGCGGGAGGAACGATGCGTGAAACCATGGACGAGATCGGAGACGGCACCATGCAGGTCGTGATGGAACATTACGCCCGTACCGTGCCAGAACACCAGCGGCAGGTCGTCAACCAGATCGCGGAACAGCTCATCGAAGATGACGCCGGACTCGCCAAAACCTTGAAAGCCACCAATGATGGTCCTTTCGCAAGGAGGATGCCGGATCGGAAACTGGAACTGATGAATACCCTGCAACAGGCGATCACGATATTCTGCGAGGCGATTCTGGCTACAGGCGCTACAGCGCCGACAACACGATAAGCCCGCCGCTATCGGAGAGGGGGAAAACACGATAGCAGTCGGCAAAAAGGCAGAGGACATGGCGAGACGGGGAGCTGCGTTTTGAATGGTGAGACGCAGCGCAGCTTCCATACAAGTCCTTATTCCAGCAAACGGATAAAACCGTAAATCTTCATTTCTTTACAACAGCAGACCTGTAAACCCTTAAATCTTTAGAACCTTAAACTCTTAAAACACAGAACATACATGTGCTTTTAACCAATGCATCCGCCAAAGCGCACCCTGCAAAGCCTTGCCTAAAGCATTCATTGCAGCATGATTCAGAGTTGAGGCATTAATGGTCCAGACGCTCAGAGAGATTCGTTTTACAACCCATATCATTACCACAAATTATTCGCTTTTCCATCATTCGGCGAATTCGACATTTCTTCATTTCCCGAAATGATAGACCATCGTACGACCTCTTTTTTCCATACTCAGAACGCCCTCATCGACAAGCCTCGGCAGATATCTGCGAACAGTTCTCGGACTCAAATGGATGTTTTCAGCAACGTCCTTGGCGGTCACTTCTCCCTTGGAAATCAGAAGGTCGCGGACGGCATTTTTAACTTTAATGAGCGTCGAGTCTACTTGCTGTTCTTCGTTTCGTTTGGGAGACGAAACCGCAACAACATCCGGAACCGGCACAATCGCCTCGAAATAATCCCCATCGCTGAGAACCGGCTCCTTCCCGGTGTAGAGTTCCGAATATCTGAAAAGGTTACGCGTTCCACTGCCGAGTTCCTCTGCGAGACCGATCTGCATGAAGAAGTTCGCGATGATGGGATTCTTGGGCGTCGGCGAGACGTTGTCGGGCGATATACGGCCAGCGAATATGCACCTGCTGGCGTTCCTAGTCCTGATGGCATCACGTTCAATCACGAGCTGCGCGAGAAACGGGCTCGAGTACTCGCGATGGATGAGGGTGTTCGCCACGAGCTCACGCACGATGACGTCACGCGCATCGACACGTATGTCGCCGTCGAGCGCGAAAGAATCCGGCAGCCACTTCATGCAGAAGTCATGCAGCTGTCGATACGAATCGATCAGGTTCGTGGCAACCACAAGCCTATCGTCGTAACGGTCGGCGTTGATCCTGCGCAGAATCGCGTCGGTACGGTACACGGGGCACACGCCCATTATGGTCTCGTCCCGACCCAGAAGCACTATGGAAGCCAGATTGAAGCCCTCCTCGCCGGTCTGGAAGTCCTTGGTCTTGAGTCTCGCAGCTCTGAGGAGCTCGTCATCGGAAAGGCCGATCCACGGATGGCCGGGCCTGTATGCGCGCATCAGGCCTCTCGCACGGTCGAGGACGGACATGTCGAGATCGTCCTTTGCGACATGCGGGTAGATTCTCTGTTCCGTGTAGAGGTTCTGCTTACGTATGTACATGGCCGAGATCTGATCGTCGCCCTTGAGCCTGACGTCCACATCGGCCACTCGGTCATAGACCACGCCTTTAAAGCGGTAGACGCTCGGCCCCATGGGAACCCATACGTCGATGACGCACCTGCCTTGGACGGTGGCGTGTGTGATCTCCAAGCCCGGCGAGGTGTTGAACAGGGTTGGGTTGCTGGTCACGTTCACGATGTTCCGCTCGATGCCGACCACCGACTTCTCGTCCACGCCCTCGATGCTGCCGTCGTCGTTGACGCCGAGAAGGATGTGGCCTCCCTGGCGGTTGGCGAATGAACACACGGTTTCGAATGTGTCCTTCTCTGGCACGGCGCCGCACCTCTTGAACTCGACGGACAGCCCCTCGCCCTGTTCAAGCATCTCAGCTATGCCATGAACCATCGCGCAACCTCCTTCCAACCATGATTGCGGACAGAAAAACGACCATTTGTCCGCAATCATGACCGCAATCACAAATTTTTCACATTTACCTACAGCACTTTTCTCAACTGCATAAGATGCCTTAAGTCCTACTGCCAACTCAAAAAAGAAGCATTTCAAACTCTATCACATAAGACGATCGCACACTATCGACACCTCCCCAAGGGACACAATTGCGGTCACGATAATGGACAGGAAAATGACCATTTGTCCGCAATCATGACCGCAATCACAAAATCCACACATTTTGCGTGGCGTATGAATCCACAGTCCGAGCCGACCAGAATCTGCAGGGATAAAAATATCTCCGGCATGCTGGTACCGGGGATACTGCGATAGAAGCCACTCAAATCGACGTTTGAAACTAATTCGATTCGATTACACAGACCCGCATGCAGGCTGTCCAAACTGCGGCACGAGGATCCGTTTCAGTAGTTCAGGTCGTCGTCAAGGGCGCTTGTTTTTCGCTATGAACGCAGAAAAGGCCGTCCAAGACGACCTTTTCTCCACGGGGCCGGCGCCGGAAACACGACGCTTAAACGTTAATTCGGCATCCCGTGTATACAGCGCATACCGCCCGTACCCGCGAGCCTAACATGCATGGCAAATCTGCACAAGAGTGCGTGTTGTTTCCGATAGAACACCTCCTGACTACAGGCCGGTCAGAATCGTGGCAGGACCCGCTCATAAAGCGTGGTCTCGAATTCCCTCATCTGCCTTTCGACCATTTCGGTGAGATTACTGTCTTCGATCTTTAATCCCAATTCGATGTTCAGGTTCTCCGCGCTGTATGAGAAGTTGGCGCTCGTCACGAGCAGCACCTGATGATCGACGGAAAGGAACTTCGCATGGTTGCGGCAGGCTCTGTTACCTTCGAGCCGACGCGTCTTGAACACGACGGCTCCGGTTATTTCGCGGCATGCTCTTTCCAGCATTGTTCTTCCAGCTCCGTCGGTTTCCTCGTTCACTCCCGCATCCGCGTATATGCGAATATCCACTCCCCTTCTGTCTGAAGCATTTTTCAACGCATTCCAGAGAACCGACGTGTCCGTGAGATTGTATGTGGAACAAACTATCGATGTTCTTGCACGAGCTATAAGCGTGTCACGGGACGAGTTCAATTCGCCCAGCTGCGCATAGCCAAGCGGTGCCGTCCATACCGGCACGGTTTTATTTTCCTCGCTACGCGCTCCGACAAGAACCAGCAAGATACGCTGCAACGTCCCATCATCACGTGAATGAAGGTCGAACCCGATTCGTTCCAACAACTCGAAGACTTGCCGTCTATGTGACGCATGCACCGCGTCGCACGCACGAATGATTGTCTCACCGTCATCAAGGGAATACGCCATGTTCTCGGATTCAAGACCGGACAGCGTTTTCCCTAAAGCTATGATTCCTTGTCTCTGACGCTCATTCATATGCGTCATCCAAAGAACGACAGGCCAGCATAGTCGCCGGGGAGAGGAACGATGAACCTCCTGTCAAGGAAACGGTTGGCACGTTCGCATGACGTCTCCGACAACATGCAACAGCAATGGCATGCAGCCCCATGCAGGAAATCCTCCGGATCTTTGGGAATTCTTCCGGCACACACGGGATCGGATGAGCATCGGGTCATCTCCCGCAGCGCGTCCATCATGATTTTCGCGAATCGTTCCGGTTCGCTTAAGGACACGAGCCCGCCAAGCGTGCCGTCCGAATCGGACGCCGTAGTCACTATAAGCACGCCAGCTGCCGGAGGCCTATCCATCTCCTCATTTTCTTGCCATGCGTAGATTCGTTCGCTGAGGCTTGGAATGCTGTACCCGGCGGACATGGCCATTCGTTTGATAAGCGCGTGCGCGAACGTGTGGACGAGCCAATAGCGCGGTTGCGGCAGCTTGGTGTCGGGATCGACGTCTCTTGCCGTGTCGGATTGGCGGTTCAGCCAATTGCGCCGGTGAGCTTCCTTGTGCGTCTTCCATAGGTCGCTGTCCAGGACTTTCTGTTCCCAGCCTGCAACTTTCTCTTCGTCAAACTGGATGAAGACGCCTTCGCCTCGGTCTTCGGTGGCGGGGATCCATGTCGGCTTACCGTCACGGGTAAGTTTCACGAGTCTGATTCCAGGATCGTTGGCTCTGTCAAAGTCATCGATCCTCGTGAAGCCGAGCAGTGCGTTCACCTTGCGCAGCCTGTTCATGGCGAATACTCTGGCAACACCGGTCTGTTTGACGTCGTCCGAAACTTGCTGCTCGCTGACCACCAGACCGCTTTCCTTGTCTTCGAATCGTCCGGCCGCGAAAGGTTGCTGAAGGTACTTCCATTCGGGAACGAGCAGATCGACGGGATCCCAGTTCTCTTTGCGTTTGAGCCTTTCCTCCTCGGACTCCTGAGCAGCGGTTTCTTCGTTGAGATGATCCTCTATAACTTTCAGCAACACTTCATCACTAACACCGAGCAGCTCAGGTCGAGCTCTCCCACTATGTTCGATGGTTTTCTTGATGCTTTTGATGTTGTCTCCTGGTTCTTCCAGCATCCAATCGGACGGACCCAAAGAGGCCACAAGATTGTCATAAAGAGCTTGGCCATGTGCTTTCTCATCAAGCAGCGGCATATCGATGATACTTTGCGTCACCGGGAACCAAAGATTCGATGCGCCGATAAGCATGAGTCGTGTTTGTTTTTCGCAGCCTTGGTGCGCGAACGCGCCAAGATGGGGGAATCTTCCACGACATTTTGGCAGCTTGTCGGCCGCATCGGTCGATTGCGCCTCTCCCATGCTTCGATACGCCTTGCAGCTGTCGCAACGAATACCCGAGCCGGATAATCCGGTCAGATTTTCAACCATGTGGAGGACCGGATATTCAGCAGCAGGGCATTTCCCTCCCCTATGCACCCACCATGAGTAGGGGAATTCATCGACATGTCCGTCTGGGCATACAAGCAGGTAACGGGCGGGAATGCATGGTGATTTCCTGCATTTTCCTCCGGTATGCGTGAACTGTGCCTGATCGGGACGATACGGGTTCGCGTTCGCGTAGGTGAATTTGCTTAACGGAGCTAGCAGCTTGCAGCGTGTACATCTCAGCCACTGGGGAAACACCATTGCAGGCACCCCAAGATCCCTGCCGATGCTGGGGTCACGCGAGCTGGCGGATTCATGGGGGAATGGGCGCAACTCCTTTACCTGCCGGCCAAGCATAAGCTGCACCGTATCCAACAGCCTAGGGGCATGAATGGTCGGCGGCAGCGTAATGCGCCGCTCCCAGATGCGGTTCCAGCTTTCCAATCCCATAGGCATGACAGTGAAGTGTGGAAGGTCCATAACCGAACCGGGACCATACGTGTAAAGCAGTGTGGTTCCGCGGGAAGATCCAACTTTGGCATAGTTTTTGCCACTCTGGGTTTCCCTCAGATGCTCCTCATCGCCCAATGGATCGATGATTGAGTTTTCATCATAGATCATCTGGCCGTCTTCACTCATCGCTCTCCTCCTCATCGTTCTTGGTTCGACGATCCGGCATTTCCCATTCAGGCGCCCCTTCCGGCTCAGCGAAGCTTAGCCTCTCCGGGTCTGGCGAGACGAGGATGTTGATTTCAGGCTGCACTTCTCGCATCGAATTGGCAACGATGAATCCTCTTTCGTCTCCATGCGCGAAGTTTCCAACATTTTCGGCAGAGCACATCAATGCCCTGTAGTTGCCGTCGTCCGATGGCATCTTCTCGTAGACCAATCGTTGGTTTCGGCGTTTCGCGTCGTTTGCGAACTGTTTCCAGGCGTCAAGCCGATTGGCAAGTCTGGCGTGCGCGTATTTAGCTTCTTGCTCACCAGAAGCACGTTGAATACGGTTATCCAGCTTCTCGATGAGCGTTTCGACGCTCTGTTCGTTCGATTCCAGAAGTCCGGCATTACGCTCGGGATTCATTCCGTTGTTCCGGACGATCTGGCATGCGCGTACGGAGCTGACCAACAGTCCCTCAACTCCCCTGTCCACGGATGTCACGGAGAACGGAGTGACCGATAAGGGTTCGACTCTTGCGTAGAACGAATCATGGTAGGCCTTGAACTGTTCGAAGTGGGCGAGGTCTCGCGGCCGCGCCCAGTTGCCCAAGGTCACGACCAGTCCTGGCCGGCTCGCGTCTCGACCAACTCGTGAGGATGCCTGAATGTATTCGGCAGTGTTTTTCGGCTGCCCGACGATCATCATCAGGCCCAAGCGGGACACATCCACACCAACCTGGAGCATCGATGTGGCCAGAACCACATCGTAGGGAGCCTTGCCTTCTCTAACATGCGGCTTCTCTTTGTGGAGCCTGCGTTCCAGATTGTCTTTCCACGCGGCATTCGAATCGTATCGCTGGTCGAATCCTATGCTCATGTCATTGAGGGTGGAGACTATGTCGGATGAGGAGATTCGTGATGTCAGCTCGCCGATGTTGAGGCTGTAGGATGTTCCGAATCTTCGTGGCAGCAGGCTTCCTCCCTTGCCGCCTTTGATATTCGTGCTGATATCGTCCTGCATGAATCGTGCCATGCCGGCCAGTTCCCTGGTTGTGGAGAAATACCCGACAAGCGTCATGTACGGATCCGCCGAATCGTCTCCGGAACGGTCAAACAGAAGCTGGGCTCCTCTGAGGATGGCTTCCGATGTTTTGATTTCGGCCTTGCTCAACCTCACGCCTGTCGTTGACAGACCTATGTAACGTCGACCGGGTGTACTGGCATTGCATGCCTGCTCTTTGGAGAAGAAGGTGTCCGAAACGTCCAGCACCTGAGGCGGGAAAATGGTTGTTCGCCGCGCATAAAGGCTTCTGATTTGGTCTCTGACGTTCCTCACGGTCGCCGATGAAGCCACGATCATGGGGCGGATGGTGTTTCCCGAACTGTCCTTCCACGTGGACAGCACGTCAATGGCCGCTTCGAATAAACCTACCGTGGTTCCCAACGATCCGGTAATCAGATGAAGTTCGTCCTGAATGATCAGATCCGGCGGCCGTAGTCTCGTCGCCGGATGCACTGACGCGGCAGGATGGCCGTTCTTCCCCATATGTTTGGAATTGTCTTTGATGCCGCAGGATTCGTAGTCGGATTTTCCTTCAACATCCAGGCAGGGCACGTATCCGTGCCTGTCGCACCGCCGCCCGACATATCCGAACAGCGCTGAGGCCATGCCTTCGCGTGCGAGACGCGCGAATTTGTCAACCGTGGCGATGACGAACGCCGGCACGAGTCGATAGATTTCCTCATCTGTGGTAAGCACTGGAATACCTTCCGGCACAAGGCTGCCCTCGGAGAAAGGGCATTCGCCTGATTGATCCGGGCAATGCACGTATACCCTGCCTACGGTCATATCGACTTTCAGGTCTCTGGCCGACAGTGTTCTGCCACACCAAGGGCAGTTGACGATCTGGAGTGCGTCCGGGTTCCTCTTCGAGTTGTTTCCGCGAAAATCCCGTAGTTCCTTGTCAACCTCCTTCACCCATTTGGGGGTGACATTAGAGCCTACCCACAGACCGATGCGGAAGGGCTCATCACCCCACATGTCGGGATGCTTGCGACGTTCCAGTTCCGCCGCGCACACCAGTGTCGCAGCACGTTGGAACTGCTGCGAGGTCAACAGTCGCAACGTGTAGCGCATAAGCACGGTGACGCCTTCCATGCCGTTAAGACGGCCTTCCGCACCGTCGATGATGCCTTGTCTGCGCCGAGCCGCGAATGCATATGCGGCGAGTCCCAGATATGCTTCGGTCTTGCCGCCGCCGGTCGGGAAGAACAGCAGCTGTGCGCTGGCGAGACTCTGATGAGAACGGGTCTTGTATGAGGGTTCACTCAGCGCGTGAATCTGCATGAGGATGAACGCTATCTGGAACACGCGCCAATGATGGGGGAACGGCTTAGTCTCAATTTCACGTTCAGCCGTGTCAAGGGACGTTCTGTCATAGTCGATGCTCATTCCGGCGACCTGGGTATGGACACGCTGGTCGGCCATGACTCTGTTCATGAATCTGAAGCAACGCTGGGCTTCTTCATTTGCAACAAGAAATTCGATGCCGTCCGCTAGCTGCTTCTGCACACGCTTAGCGTCCGCGACCGCGTCTTTTGCCGTGTTTTGAAGGTGTTTCGGGAGTTCGCTTATGCTGTCTTCCTGCGCTCGAAGCCAATTGGCATAGCTCTCTGCGATCGGTGTGAGGCCTCGTCTGAGAGCGTCCACATCGGCATCGGCAAGAACGTTCATGTCAAGTTCCGCGCCTTCGACACTTTGCGCCGAGGTCTGAGGTATTTCCGCCGTCGGCATCCATGTGGTCCGTACGGATGTGGCTTTTCGTTCATCGTCCGGTGAGATGGTCCAGTCTGCCGAGCAGGTGCGCCCTACAGCGAATTCGAGTCGGTTACGGTATTGGAGGTTGAGCCGCTGCACTTCGGGATCGTTCTCTTCAAGGAAGGAATCATCCTCGTTCCAATCATGAACAGGAAGAAAGACCGGCTTGCCATCAGCATCGATGTTCAATTCGGTCTGGTATATCCAATCCCCCATCGAAATGTGTTTCCCGACAACTTCTTTGTCGTTGCACAGGGCGACATCCACAAGATATCGGTCAAGCGTCGCATCGTCATACAAATCGACACGAAGCACCACCGTTCCCTCTACCGGGAAGGAGGATGTCACGCCGGTTTTAAGCTGGCTCAGCCGCACAGGAACGGTATGCTCGTGCGGTGTTCGACGGAACATGCGAATGGGTTTCCCCTTGCCGTCAACTTCATCGGTTTTCTCCGTGCCATAAGTTCCCCACGAGCAATGGATGCTGAACAATTCAAGGTCATGAGGAACTTGGAATCGTAGTCCCATAGAGGATGGGATCACCAGGCCGCGTTTCTGTGGCGCGTCTTTGGTCTCGTCATCCTCATCGCTGTCATAGGCGCCAGGCTCGTCTTCCATGTCATCGTCATCTTCGAGATAGATGTTCCGACTGCTTTCGTTTCCTTCATCGCTTTCGTCAACGAGCTTCATCGGAGCGATTCTGCCGAGAATGTACTTCGTCTTGGGCGAGGTGCCGATGAGTTCGTTCGGACCATCCGAGGGACCAAGCATTTCCCGTTTGAGGATATCCTGAAGGTTTTCCCTGACGGTGTACGACGTTCCATCAAGCGGGAAGCCAAGCTGATAGTTCTTGCTTCCCGATTTGTTTTCGGTCTGCTCAGGCATTATTTTCCTCCTGATTTTCCTTTTCGTTCTTGGCTCTGCGCTGATTCTCTTCCAGAAGCCGGTCGAGAATTTCGATTCTCGCTTCAGGGCAGACGGTCCATCGGGTCATTTTGCGGTAGGTATGGAAGCCATGGTTGAGAGGCACATCCTCCCAACCGTAAGCCTTCATGACGGTTTCATCCAACTGCTTATGGATCTCACGCAACCGCGCTATATCTTCATCGCTGGAATCACTGATGTCAGGATCGTTGACCATGTTGTACAGGCTCGTCATGCCGAGGTCCCGGCGCTGCATAATCTCCTGCCGCGTCTCGAAAAGTGTTCGTCCAATATCGCTAAGCTCGCTATTTTCCATAGGTCTTGGGAAGGTGACGAACACGGCGGACGGAACGTACGTCGGATCCTGCCTCATACTCGTCCCGTACTTGACGCCCCAATCACGATGCATGGCAGATGACAGGACGGCCAAATCCGAATACTTGTCCGTTGCAAAAACAACCAATTTCGCATCACAAACCTGTTTACTAGACACGAACTGCGGCATCAGTGTTTTACTCACCTGAGCAATCACAAGAACTTTGTCAAGATTAGCGATGGCCTTGCGCATAGCAGGTCTTTTCTCAGCATATTGCCACCAATAATCTCGATAGACTTTGCGGTTGTTCCTCGCTCTTTCTTCCCGGACATTATCAACAAGATGCTGGTATGGCACCGGATACCGTTTCGCCTCTTTTTCGCTACGGTCATTAAAATCTATAACCCAACGTGAAGCGGAACAGTTAGGACGAGAGTTCAAGTCCTCACCATTCAGGTATGGGAATAATACCTCCTTGTTTTTTGGATCCTGGTCAATCCATTCCCGGGCAAGGTCAGGCTCAATTACGAATCCTAAGCCAAGCACATAGCAGCCAATAAAGGCTATACGCTCATTTTCCTTTAGGGCCTCTGGGATTCCGGATACCCTGCCCTGAGGTTCAAGAAGAGTGGATATGCGTCGTACTGGCGTACCATCGCATACCTTGTCGATATCGTCTGGCAGCCGTCCTTTGACTCCCCACACCGCGGCATATTCAAGATTCGCGCTACTGACTGGCCATGGCCTTGACTGTACTGATCTGGTGATTGTGAACTTATCAGCGACCATCCGATCAAGGCCCACTTCACGAGTGGCACCTTGCGCGATGGTATTGGTCGCGAGCAAGCCGAGCGTACCGTTCTCTCGTAGAAGCGTCATGGATCTTAGGAAGAAATACGCGCATAAATCCGCGCTTCCCCTATTGCCGCCAGCAAGAACATTAACGCACCATTCACGGATATTGTCGCCCATGGCACCAGTAAGTTTCTGCCCGCCAAGGAACGGGGGGTTTCCGACGATGGCGTCAAATCCACCGTTTTCCATGACCTCGGGTATCTCAATCGGCCAATGAATGCACCGCCAGCGTTCGTAATCAGTAGAAACGGTTGGAGTGAGTCCTTCATCAATGAGGCCCTCCAGCATGGTACTGTCACCGATGGTCCCGTTGGACGGATACGCCCGACCGATGGCAACTGCAAGGTTATCGTAAGCCTCATCCATCTGCTTGCCAGGCTTGCCTTCGCAGCTAAGGCCGGCCGCAATAACACCATCCGCTATCGTGCGTATTTGCGCCAGTAGTGCATCTATTGCTTTCATCTGGCGATGTTTCGCACTGGAGGACCGCTGCGGATCATCTGGGTTAATCTCGTCGGAAAGCCGGTCACGCAGACGGCGAACTTTTCGCAAAGTGTCGCCAACATTGACTATGCCTGCAGACTGATCAATCGCATTAACTTCAAAGAGCTGCAACGGTCGTTCAGCCGCATCAATGCGCTTGTTCTCAATCTGGGCGAGACTTGTCACACCCAATAGCGAATTGCCGTGCAATATCTTGTTGTCGATAAAGCTGAAGGGCAGGTTGCGGTCCAAGGAAACGAGCCAAAGGCTGAGCTTGCACATTTCTATGGCCATATCATTGATATCCACGCCATACAAGCAGGATGCCACTACTTTGCGGATGGCCATAAGTCGCACTTGCTCCGGAGTCCCATCGGGAATCAGCTCCTCCTGCCGCCATGCGGTAACGAGTTCTCCGGCGAGGTACCTGGCCGCCGCGACAAGGAAGGCTCCCGAGCCACAAGCGATGTCGGCCACATGCAGGTTAAGCAAATCGTTGGATGAGATGTGCCGCCACTCGTTCCGGTTGTTGGTCTGATATGGTCCGGGATTGTAGACAAGCGGCTCCAACGCATGCTGCACGACCTCCTCAGCGAGACTTCTAGGCGTGTAATGGGCACCGGCGTTCTTGCGTGACGGCGTCTCTGTGACATACAGGTCGCCTTTAAGGAACACAACAGGCTTATTTCGAAGATCTCGGCGGATCAGGCCTATCCATGGACGTAGACGGTCACGTATGGTTTCGTCACGCGAAACCGCGAGAAGCGCGAGCTCACTATCTTCAGGAATCAGCGTCGTGAGCATTTTCGCCATTTTCGATGTCGTTGGCGGCGTAGAGGCCGTCGTATTAGCCTTGACCCATTTCTCTATGGCTTTGGCTTCCTTCTCTCCTCGGGGATCATTCGCGGCTTTGCCGGCGATTTCCTCCAATGCGTCCAATGGCATTTCCGGCTCTTCGCCGTTTCTTCCGTTCAGCCCGAGGATGATGGATTCGCTTCGACGGCACGTATAGCCGAGCAGACCCTCGTAGATGTATCCGATCTGTTCGACATCGATGTCTCGGAACGAAATACGGCGGAAGTCTTGGCCGACCTGCGCAATTTGGACGGAATGGAGCACGTGACGCATCACACGGTCCGACACGGATACCTTAAGTTCGCCGTGCTCGTTGACGACCATGAGGAATGGGTATCGTTCGGGATCGAATACGGATCCGCCATAGGCGGGCAGTCTCATGTCTTCGAACGTCGCACCTTCGAACAGTGCCTGCGATGTCGCGATAAGACGATGCCAGGCCATGCTGGTGCCATCCATGGCCTCGTCCCCTTCGTTGTTCGCACGGGCTTCGAGCTCATCAAGCACGGTCGCCATGCCGTAGGCGTTTTCGAATAGTCTGCTTTGAGGCAGCAGTCCACGTTCTTCAGCGAAAAGAAGAAACACAATGCGCATCATGACAGTCACGGTCGCTTCGTAGATTTCCTCGCCACTCTTAGGAAATGGATCCTCCAAGCCCTCGTTACGTGCTTTTGCCGACGTCTCACTGAAAGCAGACACAAGCAATTCGACGGCTTGTCTCACCTGCCGACCCAAAGTATCGGTGATTTCCTCAGCAGAGGTTACCGATTTCACGAACAAGTCGGAAAGCGAGGCTTCCGCGAGGGTCAGACGACGTATGCTCAGCAGTTCGACGAAAGCATCTCTCACGGTCGGCGTGTCAACCCACATCTGGGAATCGAACTGTCCCCACGCCGCAGGACCGTCTTTGGGGGCACTGACGATTGCCCACCAACGTCCGTCAGTGACTATTCCGATGCTGCACTCTGATTGATCGACGCGCAGCATGTCCTGCATTCTATCGAGCATGGTGGCTTGCCAACCATCGTGGGAAGCGTCGGCAAGTGTGCCTTGCATTGGCTCAGGCGTAACCATGACTAGAGCTACATCACGGTCATGGATTTTGAGAATACCTGTGGGAACGGCGAACACGCGTTCATCTGGTGAGAAGATTTGGTACCGCAGCTTGTCGGAGTCGGTCGGGGCGACATACCTGTCATGCCATGCAAGCATGTCACGCAGCACAAAATCAACCCATCGTCCACACGCAGGCATGTACTGCTTCACCATGTTTTCAATGGCCGACTGATCATCGCCGCTCAGCGACTGATGCCAGGAATCCCATGCCTGTTCAAAGGCTTCCTTCTCGTCTTTCAGCCGGGTGATAATCCGCGATCCTTCAGGATGGCTCGCGAGGGTGGGCATGCCCTGAGGCCAGGCCTCCCTCAATGGAGGAACAGCGAGGAACGGCCCCTCGGCCATAACGAGCTGAAGCCAGTCCTTGTGCATTTGCGCGGCGGTTTGCGGAATGCGGCGGCGGCCGCCACGTGCATTGTTCGTGGGCATTAGCGTTCTACCTTCCACTGTGCCGCATCCTGCGGGCTGACGGCGAATACAAGCGCCGCGATGGATACGTATGGCTTGACATCCCTGTAACGGTTGCGAATGGTTTCAAGTTCACGTTGCTCTTCGGCGCCAAGGTCATCCAATCGCTGCTCCATTTTACGAATGTCCCTTTGGCGCTGTCTGCGTTCATCGTCTTCCCACAAGGTGAGCTGAAGATCGTTCTCATCCTGCCTGCGTAGGGATTCAAGCGAATCGTTCAGATTCAGTCGGAACTGTTCAAAGATGCCATGAGCGCGTGCGAGATCGACTTCCTCCCGATCCTTCAGGCTTGACGTGACTTGCTCCTGGCGAGACCTCGCGCGTCTGCCAACAGCATCCTCGAGTCTGTCTCGAAGACGACCGTTGTTAGCGGACCATTCTCTTTCGAGCTTCTCGAGAATCGATCTGTCGGCAAGCTTGAGCTGACGCGACGCGTCAAGAGTGTCCGAAAGCAGATTCTGAACCTTTTCCTCGGCAAGATTCTGGGCGCGGAAACGCAGACCTGTGACGAATACCTCCTCATGTACCCGGAGGCCTCCTCGACCCACAAGGACAAGTCGCGAAACCGCTGCGGCGCACGTGTAATCAAGATCGGGAACGACAACCGCCGTCACCCTATGCAATTTTGTTTCCTGCCCATACAGGTTGCCACGAAGCGTTCGCGATGCCTTGGACATGAGTTCGCTGCCCAAATGCATGTAAACGACGCCCCGGTTTTCTTGTGCGTTTTTCTCGTCGAACGTGACGGATTGCACCACGTTGGGATTCAGTCGCGTACGCAATCCGTCTGCGATGCTTCTCCAACCTGGATTCAGTTCAGGGAGTCTGAATGTCAGGTTTTCTGGATCGTCATTTACGGGGATGAGCTTCGGCTGGTTCGTGAGTTCCAGCGCGGTATCGACAACACGTCGTTCCGATTGCGCGGTCAAATGCATCTGGGCCTTGCTGGAGTCATACTCGCTGGCAAGACCGGTGAGTTGCCGATTCAGTTCGACGCTACCGGCGAGGGTTCTGTTGATAGCCTCGTCTGATTTCGCAGTAGAATCCTTCGCATTCTCTTTGAGGTCGTAATGGGTCCCGAGGAATTTGTTCGATATTTCCCTGTCGATGAGCGGGTTGACGGAGCCGAGATCCTCAAGCTCCCGCGAGACTTTCTCGGCAATGGTACGCATGAAGGCCATATCCCCCTTCATGAGGGCGCTTTTCCCCGTTGGCTGGAAATAGTAAATCTCCGGCGTCTTGGTCTGCCCATAGCGGTCGATACGTCCGATTCGCTGTTCGAGTCTGGATGGGTTGAACGGAACATCGAAATTGACAAGCCTGTGGCAGTATGCCTGAAGATCTATTCCCTCGCCTGCGGCATCGGTGGCGAGCAGTACTCTAACGGCTTCCTCTTCCGGATCGGCATTGAACTTGGCACGAATGAGTTCACGCTCTTCAGAAGGCGTCTGTCCGTTGATAATCATGAGACGCTTATTATTCGTATAGCCTTGTGACTCAAGGACCGTGCGAATCCATTCCAAAGTGTCCGCGTATTCAGTGAATATGACGACACGTTCATCCGTCCACTTATTGCGCCCTTGGGGACGGCAGATGGAATCGAGCCATTTGACAAGAGCCTCAAGCTTGGCGTTGGCAACCGCTTCAAACCCATTCGCCCACGCTAAGAGATCTTCCAACTGGCCGTCCTCGGCAGCGCCCAAAGGATCATCGGAACGACTTTTCCTTATGGATTCATACTCCGGCTGATCCTCCATGCCCTCTTCCATGTCGTTTTGGCCGGATCCCATCACTTCGGTGTAATAGTCGTCATCGAAGTCATATTCGCCATCCTCCGACTCGGAAAGGTAACGTCCCAACGTAACCGCAAATGCCCACGGGCTTGAGAGTAGCCTTTTCTTGAATAATAGGGTGGTCACGCCTAAAGATCTGGCGTGGCCTTGCTTCCGGCTCACCGATTTCTTGAGGATGTCATCGAGAAGCTGATAGTGAGATTCTTCAGATTCTTGCGGAGTAAACCTAATCGTCTCGATTTTTCGAGCTTTGTAGTTCTGACCCTTAACTTGCGTTTTGAGCCGTCGAACCGTGACTTCCTGAAGAGCCTTCTCATCAATGGATGCGCCTCTTGTGAATCGTCTTGAATCAACCATCTCCAGCAAAGCAGTAAATGATTCGGAATACCCGTTATGAGGCGTGGCGGAAAGGAACAAGCGGTGCTCGCAATGTTCGGCGAGGCGCCGTATGGCCACGGTACGTTTGGAATCGACCGCATAACCTCTGATTTTTCCAGTGGAGGCTGGTGCCGCAGGGGCGACGTGATGCGCCTCATCGACCACAAGGATGTCAAAGGAATATTGTCGTGCGGAATTCGACTGCCTCGTACCGGAATACACTTCTTCCAGAAGTCTTTGCGCTCGAACGGACGAAACCCATGCCATCGATAGAATCACGCGCGGGAACAACTTCAACGGATTAGCGCCAAGACCATATTTCCTTCTGGAATCAGAAATCGTCTCGGAATTAACGATCACAAATTCAAGACCGAATTTTTCACGCATCTCATCCTGCCACTTCAGGCACAATGACGGCGGGCATACGATGGCCGCAGTTCTGGCGCGATGACGCAGAAGCAGCTCCTGGACCACCATGCCCGCCTCGACGGTCTTGCCCAAACCAACGTCATCGGCCAGAAGAAGATTCGTTCTTGGCGCAGAAAGCGCTCTTCGCAGCGGTTCCAGCTGGTAAGGCTCAAGGTTCGCTCCCGTGCGGAATGGCGCTTGGAACTTTTTCGCATCCGCACTGGTTACCGCACCCCAACGCATAGCATCGACGAACGCTCCCAACTTATTTGGATCATCGAACGATCCAGGATTGATGATGTGGGGCAGTCCACGGTCAGGAACCACGCTCTGTCCCACTTCAAGTTCCCAAATGACCGACAGCTCATCACCCATCCGGTCCTCTTCGAGTGATTGGAGCGAAATCACATGCTGTTTTCTTCCATGGGATTCATCCGCAGGACTGCGCGAGATTCCCTGTTCCTGAACATCAGTAACAGCCCAAGTAGCGCCTCGCACTTCCACAACATTGCCTACTTCAGGTAGCACAGGCATGTTTTTCGCGGTCTGCTCCATCCCTAAGAAACTCCCTCTCCATTCGGATTTCAATGCCGACATCCCAGTCTTTATCTTTGCATGTAAATGCCATCAACGACTCGCTGTTTTGGAATACCCAGTCTCACCCAAGACCGTTCCATACAGCAAAGCGTCTTTTAAACTAGTCAGGACAAATCACAGCCCTTCTTTCCGAATCGTCATCAGCTCGACTCCAAACTTCCATTGCCTCTAAACACGACGCCAATCAGTTCATCCTTGACGATCTTCGTCTGGTTGTTCAAAGCCCGGGGTCATGGTTATCTATCCTAACCGACTTCAAGCGATAACCCCGTATTACACAGCACACGCCGAAAAACTTTATAGCAACCACAGAAAATTGAAACACATGAAGTCTACGGGCAACAGATTCCAGAACAATCCGTCGAACAGCCCCGTTGAGGGAGTATTCTGGAGTGTATTGCTTTCAGCGTTGAAACCGGGAGGCCTTGGATGTAGTCCTGCTCAGCAAAGTTCGAAACGGCATGAGTAATTATTACTTGCAGAGATTGCTAATCCTATATTCATAACGAAAGTAGATGTGACTCGTGATAAAAACAATCAAAATAAAGAATTGCGCCACCTATCCACCGGAAGGCACTTCAATTGAAAATTGCCAAAAGGTTAATTTCTTTTATGGTGCTAATGGTAGCGGAAAAACAACGATTAGTAACTTCTTGCAGAATCCTGCAGATTCACTATATCGTGAATGTAAAATCGAATGGGAAAACGGTGCTGATGCTGACATATTGGTCTATAATCGTCGTTTCCGTGAAAGAAATTTCAAAGAGAACATTGCTGGTGTTTTTACGCTTGGCCAAGCAACTATCGAACAAAAAAACGCTCTTGAAGCTTTGAAAAAGCAAAGGGACCAGAAATCCGAGGATCTCCGAACGAGGACCGAAACTCTCAAAAAGAAAACCGACGATGCGGAAAAGCAAAAATCTGAGTTTCGTGATAGAGTCTGGGAAAAGATTCTAAAACAAAACGATGTTGAGTTTCAAGAAGCATTCAGTGGTTTCCGAAATAATAAAGAGCACTTTCGAGACGAAGTACTAAAACAATATGATATTTCACATTCTTCTGACAAGAGACGTGATGATTTGCTTTTACGAGCTAAAACATTATTTGTGCAGAAACCACAAAAATATAATGTCATGTCATTTGATATTGACAACATAGTTGAGAATATAATCAAAATTGAATCTTCTGCAATTTGGAGTAAAGTAGTTGTCGGCAATAAAGATATTCCCATAGGCCGACTTATCGAGGCTTTAGATAATGCTGACTGGGTAAATCAAGGAAGAAGGCACTTAAGAGAAGACAGAGTGTGTCCGTTTTGCCAAGAGCAAACCATCACAGATGATTTCAAAAATCAGCTCGATTCTTTTTTTAGCGGCGAATATGAAGATGATGTCAACTTAATAAAGCAGTCTATTGGACAATATGATACTTGCATTAATGAATTATCGAAGTGTATCGATACACTTTACGCAGTCCTCAAATCTTGTCCTGTAACAGGTATTGATCTAAGCAAGATTGACTCAATTAAAGATTTACTTAACAGTTATTTTTCCAAAAATAAAACAGAAATGCATGCCAAGGAAAGAGAACCCAGCAAAGTTGTTTCCTTGACCGAAACAACTGAAACAATAAGTGCACTAAAGCAACTAGTCGTTAACGGAAATGCTGCCATTGCCAAGCATAATGAAACAGTTGACAACCACACATCCGAGAAAAACACTCTCGTAGCTGACATTTGGGAATTTTTAATGGATGAAAATGAAAGATTAATTTCAGAGTATTTAAATTCCTCCAAGAACTTCAACAATGCTATCAGCGGAATTCGAGAAAAAATTAGTACATGTACTCAACAATTAAACTATATAAACCTCAAAATTACAGAAGCCGAGAAGAACATAACAGGCGTTCAGCCAACAGTTGATGAAATCAATCGCTCCTTGGAAAGCTACGGCTTTACTAATTTCAAAATCGTACCATCACCGGCTCAAACAAACGCATATCAAATTCAGCGAATGGATGGCACTCTCGCCACCGATACACTAAGCGAGGGCGAAGAAACATTTATATCATTCTTGTATTTCCTGCAGCTTGCAAAAGGCTCCATCGATATTGCAAAAGTATCCAACCACAAAATTTTGGTATTAGATGATCCAATTTGTAGTCTTGACAGTACAGTCTTATACATAGTGAGTTCTTTGGTTAAAAGCCTAATAAAAGATGTTCGAGAAGGCAAATCTGACGTAGAGCAGATTTTCATCCTCACTCACAATGTGTTTTTTCATAGGGAAACAGCTTTTATTGATCGTAGAGCGGAATTTTGCAACGATATTCATTTCTGGATAATAAGCAAAGATAATAACATATCTTCTGTCAGACCATACGAAAAAAATAATCCAATTAAAACATCATATGAATTATTATGGGAAGAACTGAAAAGTAATACAAACACTTCACTCATTACAGTCCAAAACACGATGCGAAGAATTTTGGAAAATTATTTCAATATTCTTGGAAAAGCAAAGGATGATGACATAGTGAATTCTTTCTCAACAAATGAAGAAAAAATGATTTGCCGTTCTTTGTTGAGCTGGATAAATGATGGCTCACATACTGTCTATGATGATTTATATATTGACAGCTACACAGATTCAGTGGACCGCTATAAACAGATTTTCAAAAAAATATTTGTCAAAATGGGACATGAGGCACACTATAAAATGATGATGGGAGAATCATAAAATTTCTCGTAATTCTTGTGTTCTGCAAGAATCAAACGGCAGTATCACTCAGGTAGTCCATATCCACCTGAGTGATGAGAACACAAATGATCTGCACCAAATCCCATAAGCAAACTTGTTTATGATGAACTCGCCGAAAGTGAATCAGTATGTCCGAAGCCAGCGGTTTTCTTCCTCAATGTCAACAACGAGGGCACGAAGACACGTTTGATGCTTTGCGCTCAACACCCGCCGAAGATGGCTGCCAAGCATCAGACCTACTCGCGTAGGAATGAAGTTTCCTGACGTTACTCGTCGAAGTCGAGTTTCGATCCTCTTTCATGATCGGCAATCAGGTCGACGGAGAATTTTTTACCGGCTTTTGAGAGGAAGCCGTTGACGTGAATTCGGCGCTTTTCAAGTAAGGTTCGCACCATTGGATCGGTGAGGGTTTTGCCGCAGATGGTCTGGTAGAGCTTCCAGCCACAGCCGCCGACCGTCTGCCATGTGCCGTCGGATTGTTTTTCCCGTTTGTTGGTCGAGCATTGCCAGAATTTGCCTTTCCGGATGACCGGCTGGCCGCATTTCGGGCATGGTCCGTATGATTCCGTCTCCGGCTTCCGCTGCCGTGATCGAATAGCGTCCCCGTTCAGACTGACGCTCTCCCCCACTTGCCTGGGAATCCCTGCAACTTCTTTCCTGAATAGGTTCATGACTTCTAACGTAGACCGTTCGCCACGTTCGACCTGCGATAGTTTTGTTCCATCCTTGCCGTGTACTCCACGTTCCTGAGCTCCGGGGATACAACCGTAATCAGGCTCCGTCCCGTCAAGATGGAACGCAACTGTTTGCCCTTGAGTTTCACGTATTCGGACTGGATAAGTTTCTCAATTACTTCGGCACGAGTGGCAGGCGTGCCGATACCGCCTGAATGCGATTCGTCGTCGTCCAATGCTTCCTTAGGATCCTTGTCGTCAACGAAACGCGAGGCATGTTCCATCGCTGCGAGCAGTGTCGCTTCGGTGAATGATTTCGGCGGTTTCGTCTCGCCTTTCCTCATGGTCGCCGTCCCCTCCGGAGACAAAACCATATCACGCCCTGGTTCGAGATTCGAAGGAATGACGTTACACTATTCGTTGTTTTTGAGCTGCGCCACTCTCTTGCTTTTCCGGTTTCCATTCACTCGCTTACATTCATCCGCCACGAGGAAGACGCCGGAATCATCAAGCCATGACAGCACCGTCAACCGTGAAAATATCCTATTCAAAAAATCTAAAACACCACGTTTAGTCCTTGTAACCCGTATCGCCTGGTGGATGGAAGGCACTGAGCCACCACGTAACGACGCACGCGCCAGATGGGTTTTCAAAGAGAAAGCCGCAGCTGGAAATTTCCAACCACGGCTGTTCATCAATCCGGTGCCCCCGGTGGGACTCGAACCCACACTGTACAGATTTTGAGGCTGTCTCCTCTACCAATTGGGATACAGGGGCCTTCGCACAACTTGACCATATTAACACAGAAAAATGATTTTGCAAAGTCCTTGAGCGGTCGGCGTTTCGCGCCATACTCGACACCTTGACCACAACCTATCGCAATCTATAAATCGGCAACAAACCAACATCATTCGAAAACAACGGGAGGGCCTCCATCCAAACGGACGGAAGCCCTCCTGTTCGCTAATCAGTCAGTCACTGACCGAAACGCATCTCAGTCGCAAGCACCGACAGTGTGGACGTAGATGGAATCGGTGCGGCCCGGCTGGTGCTCGCCCTGGGCAGAGCTCAGCACAACGATCTTGTCGCCATCGGTGACCTTGCCGGCATCCTTCAGGATCTTATCGGTGAAGATCATCAGGTCCTTGCGGGACTTGTCGTGGTAATCCTCATCGAGCAGGAAGGACTCGGTACCCCAAGACAGAGCCAGCCAGTGATAGGTGTGCTCGTTGTTGGTGATGCCGTAGATCGGGGTGGCCGGGCGTTCGCGGGACACGCGATGCACGGTGGAACCGGTCTGGGTGTAGGCAACGATAGCCTTGGCGTTCAGCTTGTCAGCCAGATCCACAGCTGCGGAAGACACAGCGCCGGTGGAAGACATATCCAGGTTCTTCAGCTCCGGGATACGGTCGAAACCGTGCTCGGTGGCGAAGGAGGAGATACGGCTCATGGTGCTCACGGTGACTGCCGGGTACTTGCCGACGGCGGTCTCATTGGAGGTCATGGTTGCGTCGGCGCCGTCAAGGATGGCGTTGGCGCAGTCAGATGCCTCTGCACGGGTCGGGACCGGGGAGTTGACCATGGAGCCGAGCACTTCGGTAGCCACGATGACCGGCTTGGCGTACTGGCGAGCGAGCTCGATGCAGCGCTTGGTAGCCAGCGGCACCTCTTCGAGCGGGCACTCGACGGCCATGTCGCCACGGGCAACCATGATGCCATCGAAAGCCTTGACGATCTCTTCAAGGTTCTCAAGAGCCTGCGGCTTCTCGATCTTGGCGACGACCGGGATGCGACGGCCTTCCTCGTCCATGATCTCATGGGCGCGATCAATGTCGGTGGCGAAACGCACGAAGGACATTGCGATGATGTCGGCACCGGTACGGATGGCCCAACGCAGATCGGCTTCGTCCTTCTCGGTCAAAGCCGGCAGAGACACGGCAACGCCCGGCAGGTTGATGCCCTTGTGGCTGGAAACCGGTCCGGCCACGACAACCTTGGTGTACACGTTGTTGCCTTCGACCTTGGTGACCTCAAGACGAACCTTGCCGTCATCGATGAGGATCGGATCGCCAGCATGGCAATCGCCCGGCAGGCCCTTGAACGTGGTGGAAGTGATATGCTCGTCGCCCTCGATGTCGTCGGTGGTGATGACGAACTCCTGGCCTTCGGTCAGCTGGACCTTATCTTCACCGTCGGCGTTCTTCTTGAACCAACCGCAACGGATCTTCGGACCCTGCAGATCAACCAGAGCTGCGACGTTGCGGCCGGTGGCCTTGGCGGCGGCGCGGAGGTTGTTGTAGACCTTGAGGTGGTCTTCCGGAGTGCCGTGGGAGCGGTTCAGACGAGCGACGTCCATACCTGCTTCGACAAGGCTGGTGATGCCTTCCAGGGACTCGGTAGCTGGACCGATGGTATCTACGATCTTGGCTTTACGCATGAATGCCTGCCTATTCTTGTTGATATTGATTTGGGATCTGACGACCCTGTTTCCAACCGACCAGTCTACTAGCAAAAAGCGCTCACTTCCACCCTGAAACAAGGCGTGTTGTGAGCGCTCACATTTTTTTCTAAAAAGAAACCACATGTTTCCATGCGGTTTCTCAAAACGTCACTTTTCCTTTGCTTCGATGGCACGCATCTTCAGCACGCTGGCCAACGCGGCACCACCAATCGCCACAACGATCACCGCCAAAGACAGCCATGTAGGCACTTCAGGCACCCAAGCGATCGGTTGACCGCCATTGATGAACGGCAACGAATTGCCGTGCAATGCCTCCATAATGAGTTTGACTCCAATGAAGCCCAGCACCACGGAAAGTCCAAGCGGTAGATACACCAGCTTGTCGAGCAGCTCGCCAAGCAGGAAGTACAGCTGCTGCAAACCGAGCAACGCGAACACATTGGACGTGAACACAATGAACGGATCCTTCGTCAAACCGAAAATCGCAGGAATGGAGTCAAAGGCAAACATCACATCGGTGGTGCCGATGGTCAGAAAGACGATCAGCATCGGAGTCCAATACTTGGCACCGTTTTTGACGGTACGCAACTTTTCTCCGTCATACTCATCGGTGATCTTGATCACCTTGCGCAATGCACGAATCAAGCCATTCTCATGATATTCCTCATCTTCGTCTCCCCCAGTGACCAACTTGATGGCGGTGACGATAAGAAATGCGCCGAACAGGAAGAACACCCAGGTGAAGCGGGAGATAATGGCCGCGCCGATGAGGATGAACACGCCGCGCAACACCAATGCGATCGTGATGCCGATGGACAGCACGAATTTCTGCAGCTGTTTTGGCACCGCAAAATTCGACATAATGATGACGAAGACGAATAGATTGTCAATACTCAGCGAATATTCCGTAAGCCAGCCCGAATAAAATTCGATGGCCGGCTTCGATCCCGCGAAGAACCACATAAGTCCGCCGAAGATCAACGCCATGACTACAAAGAACGCGATATGCTGCACGCATTCCTTGGTGGAGGGCACATGGGGCTTACGTCCGATGATAAACAAGTCAACCACGAAGAAGACGGCAAGCACCGCGAACGTGGCGATTTCAAAAACAAGTGGTGTTTCAGCCATAATCCACTATGGTACGGATGCCGTATGACCGGTCGGAACTATTTGCTCGCCTCCGTCATCTGCCGAAGTTCCTTTTTCAGGTCACGGATCTCGTCACGCAAACGAGCCGCAAGCTCGAATTGCAGTTGTTCGGCGGCGGCATGCATCTGCTCGGACAGTTGTCGAATGAGATCAGCTAGATCCTGCGCGGGCAATCCGGCCTTGAGAATCTCCTCATGCCGCCTGTCGGATTCCTCCTTGCTGGTGACAGGCACGCCAAGATGCGAATTGCCGGCTTTGTCCGCGTTGCGGTAGCCGGTACCGAGCAACGTCTGCGTATCGACATCTTCCTTGGCGAGCATGTCGTTGACGTCGCTGATTTTCTTGATTAACGGCTTCGGATCGATGCCATGCTCTTTGTTATATGCGATTTGGATGTCGCGGCGACGATTGGTTTCATCAATGGCTTTATGCATGGCATCGGTAATGTCATCGGCATACATGATGACGGTTCCGGACACATTTCTCGCGGCACGACCAATCGTCTGGATGAGGGAACGATAGGAACGCAGGAAACCTTCCTTGTCCGCGTCAAGGATCGCAACCAACGATACTTCCGGCAAATCAAGACCCTCACGCAATAGATTGATGCCGACGATGACATCGATCTTGCCCTCACGCAATTCACGCAACAATTCAACGCGACGCAGCGTATCGACATCGGAATGCAGATACTCGACTTTGATACCACGTTCCAGCAGATAATCAGTAAGATCCTCAGCCATCTTCTTGGTCAGCGTGGTCACCAACGCGCGTTCGTTACGTGCCACACGATCCTTGATTTCCGCAAGCAGATCATCGATCTGCCCGTCAACCGGGCGCACATCGATTTGCGGATCGACCAATCCTGTCGGTCGAATAATCTGTTCGACCACACCGTCACTCAAGCCAAGCTCATAATCGCCAGGAGTGGCGGAAAGGTAGACCGTCTGGCCGACGCGCTCAAGGAATTCCGGCCATTTGAGCGGTCGGTTGTCCATCGCCGAAGGCAGACGGAAGCCATGTTCGACCAACGTGCGTTTGCGACTGGCATCGCCTTCGTACATGGCGCCGATCTGCGGCACGGTAACATGCGATTCGTCAATGACGAGTAGGAAATCGTCAGGGAAGAAATCCAATAACGTATGCGGCGGCGTGCCCGGCTCACGGCCATCGAAATGTCTTGAGTAGTTTTCCACTCCGGAACATACGCCGACCTGGGAAAGCATCTCCAAATCGTATGTGGTACGCATGGTAAGACGCTGCGCCTCAAGTTCCTTGCCTTGTTTGCGCAATTCGGCGGTACGTTGATCAAGTTCCTGCTGAATGGTAGACAACGCTCGCTCCATACGTTGCGGCCCTGCCACATAGTGCGATGCGGGGAAAATATGGACTTGCGATTGACGCCCGATCACATCTCCGGTAAGTGGATGCAGGGTTGAAATACGGTCGATTTCATCACCGAAGAATTCAATACGGATGGCCAGTTCCTCATATACGGGAATGATTTCGACGGTATCGCCGCGCACACGGAAAGTACCTCTGGTGAAGGCGATATCGTTGCGCTTGTACTGCATGGCGACGAAAGTACGCAGCAAGTCGTCACGGTCGATCTGCTGGCCTTCCTCGAGAAACAGCATACGCCCGGCATATTCTTCCGGCGTACCAAGGCCGTAAATACAGGAAACCGTTGCCACGACCACGCAATCACGACGCGTCAGCAGGTTCGCCGTGGCCGCATGGCGAAGCCGTTCCACGTCGTCATTGATGTTGGAATCCTTTTCGATATACGTATCTGTTTGCGGAATATAGGCTTCCGGCTGGTAGTAGTCGTAGTACGAAACGAAATAGCTCACCGCATTGTCTGGCATGAGTTCACGGAACTCGGCGCACAGCTGCGCTGCCAACGTTTTATTCGGTTCGATGATCAACGTCGGGCGTTGCAGACGTTCAATAAGCCATGCCGTGGTGGCAGTTTTGCCAGTTCCGGTAGCGCCCATGAGCACCACATCGTTCTCACCGTTTTCAATGCGTTCCGCAAGCTCTTCAATCGCTTTAGGCTGGTCGCCGCTCGGCTTATATGGCGATTTGACCACAAACGGCTTGTTCGTGCGTTCAATATTGAATCCCATACCTACCTCGCTTCCGTGCGCCATTGTTGCATTAGCATATCAATATGCTCGAACATTTGTTCCAACGACTGTGTGGAATCGATGATCTCATCGGCAATGGCAAGACGCTGTTCCACGCTGGATTGATGGTTCACACGATTCCATGCCTGGCTTTCGCTCATGCCTCGCGTTGACATCATTCTGCTGACCCTCACCTGTTCAGGCGCTTCAACAGTTACGATATGGTCGAATTCAAAAGGAATGCTGTCAATTACTTCGGCGAGTAACGGTATGTCATGCACCACTACTGCTTGGCAATCAACTTCAACAGCCTCATGTTCGAGTTGCACTGCAAGTTCATAAATCAGTGGATGCTCGATTCCGTCCAGCATCTTGCGTTTTCGTTCCGCATCAGCGCCGGAAAACACATGCTCTGCCATCCACGCTCGATTGAGCTCGCCTCGATCGGTCAAAGCATCGGAGCCGAAACATTCCACTATACGCTGAAGGCCGATGCTGCCTGGTTCCACCACTTGACGCGCAAGCAGATCATAATCGACAAGTACTGCACCAAGCTCACGCAGTCTTGCGGATACCGTGCTTTTGCCAGCCGCTATGCCGCCGGTCAATCCTATTCGAATCACCACAACCGCCATTGTAATGCGCTTCGCATGCGCGCTTGCCATGCACATACGAAAAGACCCCGAACCTGAATCAGGAACGGAGTCTTTTCTAAAATCTAGCCTGAGCTGGATTGGATCCTAGCTCAGGATACAATCACTTGCCGAGCAGCTGGTCGCGCAGAGCGGCGAGCTGGTCGGAGTCGGCGAGGGTGCCGGCGGAAGTGTTCTCGGAGGAGTAGTTGGAAGACACCTCTTCGACCTTCTCTTCCTTCGGAGCCTGGCCATCTTCAGCGGCGGAAGCTTCAGCGTTCTCGAGCTCCCTGGCCACAAATTCCTTATGCTGCTCCCACAGATCGTGAGCGGTGGCGTACTGGGACTCCCACTCCTCACGCTGCTTCTCGTAACCAGCGATCCACTCGTTGGTTGCCGGGTCGAAGCCTTCCGG
>OHAU01000219.1_pt1 | contig 83730 bp, 69 predicted proteins | sample 1577181 | NCBI WGS metagenome assembly OHAU01 (sample SAMEA3541472, study PRJEB24748) | human gut metagenome | biome: human gut; feature: human-associated habitat; material: faeces | place: China | collected 2012
GCGCACCTGCTTTGGGAGCAGGGGGTCGTGGGTTCGAATCCCGCTACCCCGACAATAATTAAACCGCTGATAATTAGATATCCACTAATTGTCAGCGGTTATTTTTTGGCTCTTTATTTAAATATTAAAACGCTAAATAATCAACAATGTAATTGGCTAAGGGGGGGGCTGCGACGCATTGTTTTTTTGTGAGTCTGCGTATCGCATTTACATGAGTGATTTAATGAAATCTAAAAAAGTTTCGCAATTATTGTATGTGGACATTTTTTTGTTCCATTCAATATTTGTATTTTTGCATTGCGGCGGGAGCGTTTAATCCCCCAAAAGGGACACGTCTGCCGTTCCTACCACCATCCAGCATTTTTTATGTTGGATGGTGGCGTTTTATACCAGTTCTATTTAAGAAGTAAATAGGCTAAAAGTAGAACTGCAACACGTTGACTCTTATGAGTCTGTGTGCCGCAGTTCATAAACGATTTAACGTAATCTAAAAAGGGTTTGCATTTATTGTATGTGGATATTTTTTTATTCCATTCAATGTTTGTACTTTTGCATTGCGGGGGGAGCGTTTAATCCCCGAAAGGGGACACGTCCCCCGTTCCTACCACCATCCAGCATATAATATGTTGGATGGTGGCGTTTTATAATACTACTTTTATCCAAGAAGTAGATAGCCTAAAAAGTAGAACTGCGGCACGTTGACTTTTATGAGTTTGCGTGTCGCATTGCATAAACGGTTTAACGAAAACTAAAAAGGATTTGCATTTGTTGTATGTGGATATTTTCTTATCCCAATCAATATTTGTACTTTTGCATTGCGGGGGGAGCGTATAATCCCCGAAAGGGGACACGTCCCCCGTCCCAAACCACCATCTGAGATATTATCTTGGGTGGTGGTGGTTTTTTTATACCAGTTATATTTAAGAAGTTTCGGCACAATACGGCATAAATTTAGCGTTTTAATATTTAAATAAAGAGCCAAAAAAATAACCGCTGACAATTAGTGGATATCTAATTATCAGCGGTTTAATTGTTGTCGGGGTAGCGGGATTCGAACCCACGACCCCCTGCTCCCAAAGCAGGTGCGCTAACCGGACTGCGCTACACCCCGAAACTTGCTTCATCCAAAGGATTCAGTTTTGAGCCTCTTGTCGGATTCGAACCAACGACCCCGAGATTACAAATCACGTGCTCTGGCCAACTGAGCTAAAGAGGCGGGTGGGTAAGCTCTCTGCATCGCGCCGCTACAACCAACTACCTTTGCTGCGGTCAAGCCCTGGAGGATTCGAAGGGAGCTGGCCGTGCAGCACTTACCCAAATTCGGTGCAAAGATAGTTCTTATTTTTATACTGGCCAAATTTTGTTGGCGTTTTTTTGTTTGGAGAGAGAAAGCGGAGGTACGCTTGGGGAGAAATTGCTCGAAAATGTGCCTGCGCTTCCCGTAAAAATATTTGGAGAGGTTATTTGAGGCGTAGCGTCTGTTGGCAATATTTTAGGGCTTCAGGGCGGTGGGTGATGAGGATGATGGTTTGCGTGGTGTGGTGTGAAACGATGTTTTTCAACACCATGCTCTCCGTCTCTGGGTCTAAAGAAGATGTTGCTTCGTCGAGAAGCAGGATTGGAGCCTTTTGTAATAGGGCGCGGGCGATGGCAATGCGTTGCGCTTGCCCCTCGGAAAGTCCGTCTCCCATTTCTCCGCATCGCGAGTCGAGTTGTTCTGGTTTGTCGAACACGAAATGCGCTGCGGCATCCCTGAGTGCCAGTTTCATTTCCGTGTCGGTGGCCTGAGGATTGCCCCATTGAAGATTCTCACGTATGGTGCCGCTTAGCAGTGTGTTTCCTTGTGGAACATAAGAAAAGGCACATCTTGTTGAAGCGTTGATTGGGGCAGAGTTGCCCTTTTCGTCGTAGAGCAGAATGTTGCCTTCCGTTTGCTGGGTCAGTGCGAGGAGCAGACGAATTAGTGTCGTTTTTCCCGCCCCGGTTTCTCCGACGATGGCGATGATGTTTCCCGGGCGGAAATCGTAGCTGAAATCCTTGAAGATATTCTTGCTCGCTTTCTGCTCGTTGCTGGGATAGGCAAATGTGAGGTTGGAAATCTTGATGCCAGTGCAGTGTGAAGGGTCGGAGAGCTCTTTTGTAGTGCCAGTTGGTTGCGTTGCTTTTTCTTGCTGGATTTGTTCGATTTCCATGATGCGCTCAGCAGCCGTGAAAGCTTCGATGAATATAGGCACAAATTTGGAAAGAGTTCTGACGGGGCTTTGAATCTGTCCGACCAGTTGAATGAAGGCAATCAGTGCGCCGTATGTGATGACGTTGCTTTGCAAACTGAAAACGCCCCAGGTGAATGTGGCGAAATATCCGATGGCAAAGCCGGCGTTGATGAGGCCAGAAGAGAGGGTGGAGTAGCGCGTTTTGTGGATGACTTCTTTATGAAGTGTGTTCTGCAGGTTGTGGAGCCTTTCGGCAGCCATGACAGCGCGTCGCAGCGTTTTGATGATGAGAACGTGTTGCAGGCATTCCTGTATGGTTGATTGAACAGCACTTTCCTTGTCGCGGATATTGTGGGTTATTTTGCGCATTCGTTTCACATAGAGCTTGCTGCAGATGACGAAAAACGGCAGGATGAGCACCACGATACATGCCAGTTGCTTGTCCATGAAGAAAAGGAAAAAGAAAGCTCCAGTGAATTGTGTCAGCGTGCAAACGAGCGACGGGATGCTTTCGGTCAGGAAATTAACGATGCCGTTGACGTCCTGTTCCATTCTGTTTATCAGGTTGCCAGAATGGAAAGCCCTCAGTGCGTTCCATTCCCCATTCATCAGTTTGGTGAAAATGTGTAAGCGCATTTTGTTTTGCGCCTTCACGCCAAGTAGCGCTCTGATCCATCTGGAGAAAATGCCAATGGCCAGTTCGATTATCAAGATGAGCGCCAAGATGAAGATGGCCGTTGAAAGCGGCATGTCGGTTTTGACCTGCGTGGCAATGTCAATGGCGAGTTTCGTGGCCCAAACAAAAGCCAAGGCAGAAACGACCGAGAGCAGTCCGATGGTCATGTTCAGCAAAGCTTGCAGGCGGTATCCCTTCCATGTGTGCCACAGGTAGGTTGCGATTTGTCTGGTCTTCTTGAGTGAGGACATGTTTCTTGTTGTCTAAATTCGTTGGTCGGCTCCCCACATCATTTTGTCTCGCAGAGTGTCGAAGAAATTTTGATGCATAACCTTCATGACCCCAATGGCGTATGGGGCGCGTCGCAGGGTGATGGTCGTGTTTTCTGAAATACTCTCGCTTCGGCCGTCCACGGCAATTAGGAAATTGTGGCTGCGGCTTCTCACGCGAAGGGTTATCACGACATCGTCGCAAACAATAACTGGGCGTGTGCTCAGGCTATGTGATGCAACAGGCGACAGGCAGAAAGTGCCAGAGCGCGGCACGATGATGGGGCCGCCGACACTGAGGGAATATCCTGTGGAACCAGTCGGCGTGCTGATGATGAGGCCGTCCGACATATAGTTGGTTAGGAGCGCCCCGTTGATGTGTGTGTCAATCTCGATGAGCGAAGAATTGTCGTGCTTGAGAATGGCAACTTCGTTCAGGGCATAGGGGTATCCGTGGTATGTTTCGCCGTCGAGAGTCATGGCGATGACGGCACGTTGTTCAATCGTGTATCTTCCGTCGAACACGGCATCCAGGGCGTTTTCAATGTCTTCCGGTGAAACGTCTGCCAGAAAACCCAGACGCCCAGTGTTGATGCCCAATATGGGAATGCCACGTGCGCCGACTTGCGCTGCCGAGGTCAGAAAAGTGCCGTCGCCCCCCATAGAAATGACCAAGTCGGCTTTCAGGTGCGGCATTTTGAAGGTGTCCATACCGTTGAGGCTGACGCAAAGTTCGCGGTTTAAGAAATCCGCAAATCCTTCTTCAATGCAGATGTCGGCCTGCAGTTCGGCGAGTTTTTTCAGGACGCGTTTGATATAGGCGTTCTTTTTGGTTTGGAAAACATTGCCAAGAAGTGCGATTCTCATAAAATTTTATGTTTTGTTATATTTGCGGCTTGTAAAAAATCTTTGGTCAGACCAGCCGAAACGTGAAGTTTTAGTAAATTTGCAGTAAAGTTGGTAATCAGGCGTATGAAAATGACATCAGGGCTTTTCAGAAAATGACGAAGCCTCAGGTTTTCATTTCATGCGAAACGAAGTACTTGAAGCAAAATTACTTATTTTCTCCGTATTACAAGAAAAAGAATCATGACAAAATTAAGCGTCAATATTAATAAGGTGGCCACTTTGCGTAATGCTCGTGGCGGAAATAATCCTTGTGTCACTTCGGTGGCTTTAGATTGTGAGCGTTTTGGAGCGCAGGGCATCACGGTGCATCCGAGACCCGATGAACGTCATATCCGCTATCAGGATGTTCGCGACCTTAAGGGAATATTGACAACGGAATTTAATATTGAGGGATTCCCGTGTGCGGATTTCTGCGATTTGGTGTGTGAGGTTCAGCCAGCCCAGGTGACGTTGGTGCCTGACGCTCCCAATCAGCTGACATCAAATCATGGATGGCAGGTGGGGGAACATGCTGAGTTTCTGACGGAAGTTATTCGCAAATTCAAGGACCACGGAATCCGCACCTCTGTTTTCATTGATGCACAACCGGAAATGGTTGAGGCGGCCGCAAGGGTCGGTGCCGACAGAGTGGAACTTTATACGGAGCCGTATGCTGCCAATTATGCCTCCAATCGCGAGGCTGCTGTGCAGGCTTTTGTTGAGGCGGCACAAAAATGCAGAGAGATTGGCATCGGACTAAATGCTGGACATGACCTGAGCTTGGAAAATCTTGCCTATTTTCATCAGCAGATTCCTTGGCTTGATGAAGTGAGCATAGGGCATGCTTTGATTTGTGATGCCCTCTACCTGGGATTGGAGACAACGATTCAGCGTTATCTGCAGTGTTTGCGATGACGGGAACGTGTGTTTCTGTGGGGGCTTCGCGATTCTCTCAGGCGTTTTCCCTTTCCTTGAAGACCTTGTTTGACAAGTAGGATATAGTTGCTTCAGGAATCACAGATATTTCATGTCTATTTAAAGGAGTGGCATTTTGAAATGCCCCAACTCAAGCACAATAACTAAGATAGGAACCTAATTAATCCAAAACTTTTATGTTGCACATTGTATTAGCAGACGGATTTGAGGAAATCGAGGCTTTGGCAACGATTGACATTCTTCGTCGGTGTGGTTTGGAAGTACAAATCATCAGTGTGACGGGAAAGAGGCTTATGGTTGGAGCCCACAATATTCCCGTGCAGGCAGATACGCTATTGCGTGTTTCTGATATGAATCAAACGGAAGGCATCATTTTGCCTGGAGGCATGCCTGGTGCCAGTACGCTTGCTGCGAGCGATTGTTTGCGCAAGGCCATCAGAGCGGCTTATAAAAGCGGAAAGCTTTTGGCCGCCATTTGTGCCGCACCGATGGTGCTCGGACAGATGGAATTGCTGAAAAACAAGCGTGTCACCTGCTATCCAGGATTTGAAGAATATCTGATTGGAGCAAATGTGACAGGAAATGCCGTTGAGAAAGATGGGCAAATCATCACCGGCAACGGCCCTGGTGCCGCCATTGAATTTGCCTTTGCCATTGCATCTGAGTTTGTGACGGCAGAAGTTGTTGAGAATGTCAGAAAAGGGATGATGATTTCTTGATCGTCGGCGTTTTCTGTGAGCAAAAAATGTTGTGGCGGATATATTAAACCAAGACATAAAGTTTCTGAAGGGCGTAGGACCCAATCGTGCGAAGACTCTCGGTGACGAACTTAAGGTGTTCACCGTGAGGGATTTGTTGTATACTTTCCCCTTTAAATATATTGACCGTTCCGTGATATACACCATTCGCGAATTGCGTGAAGACATGTCTTACGTACAAATCGTTGGGAAAATCACAGATTTGGAAACGGAGGGGGAAGGCCGCAAGCATCGCTTGAAGGCGATATTTACCGACGGGACGGGCTTTGTGGAGATTGTCTGGTTTAACGCATTCAAATATATAGAGAAGAATCTTAGGTTTGACCAGAAATATTTGCTCTTTGGCAAACCCTCATCTTTCAATGGCCGTATTTCTTTTGCACATCCCGAATTGGAGGTTTATCCGCCGAAGGATTCAGAAGGAAACCCCAGCAACGGGGCGGCAGAGGAACTTGGGGCTCAGACGGAAAACAACGTTCCGACGCTTTTCGGAAATGAAGAAGCGGCGATGGCGAGAAGGCAGACTTTGGTGTCTCCCTGGGCCTTGCAGCCTCATTACCACACCACAGAAAAAATGAAGCGTTTCTCGTTTAATTCCCGCCAGGTCAGTGAATTGGTGAGAAACGCATTGAAGGCAGTTGGCAATAACATGCCTGAAACTTTGCCCGACTACATCATCCAGAAATATCATCTCGCTCCGCTGCTCGCGTCTGTTCAGACGCTTCATTTCCCGCAGTCGTCGGAAGAATTGCCAGCGGCACGTCGGCGTTTGAAGTTCGACGAACTCTTTTATTTGCAGCTTGATATATTGCGCTATACCAAAAACCGCAAACTGAATTATGCTGGTTTCGTGTTCTCGCATGTGGGCGAAATGTTTCATACGTTTTATGAGAAGTATCTTCCGTTTCCTTTGACGGGGGCGCAAAAGCGTGTCGTTAAAGAGATACGCCGCGATTTGGGCGTCGGTCGGCAGATGAATCGTCTTCTTCAGGGCGATGTGGGCTCTGGAAAGACCATGGTTGCCCTTTTGGCTGCGCTCATTGCGATTGACAACGGATTTCAAGTGTGCCTAATGGCGCCGACAGAGATTTTGGCGGAGCAACATCTGGAAACGCTCAAGGGATTTCTGCAAGATATGCCAGTGGGCGTGTCTCTCCTGACTGGTAATGTGAAAGGCGCTGCGCGTAAGCGTGTTTTGGCCGATGTGGCAAACGGCGATGTGCATATTTTGGTTGGAACTCATGCCCTTATCGAGCCGAAGGTGGTTTTTCATAATTTGGGATTGGCCATCATTGATGAGCAACACCGCTTTGGTGTGAAGCAACGCGCAAAGCTTTGGGACAAAAATGTGCGGCCGCCGCATATCTTGGTCATGACGGCTACGCCGATACCGCGAACGTTGGCCATGACGGTTTATGGCGACCTTGATGTTTCGGTGATTGACGAACTGCCGCCTGGTCGGAAACCAGTTCAAACGCTTCATTACACGTCATACGATTTGCCAAACCTCTTCGAGGGGATGCGGCGGCAACTGCTTGAGGGGCGGCAGGTCTATGTGGTCTTCCCCCTCATTGAAGAGAGCGAGAAAAGCGATTTGAAGGATTTGGAAAATGGCTATATGCAACTCTGCGAGGCATTCCCAGGCTACTCTGTTGGAAAGGTGCATGGACGAATGAAGCCAGCGGAAAAAGAAGCCGCCATGCAGGCTTTCATGGCGCGTGAAACGCAGATATTGGTCTCGACAACCGTGATAGAAGTGGGAGTGAACGTACCGAATGCCACAGTGATGGTTGTTTGGAATGCCGATCGCTTCGGTCTTTCCCAACTGCATCAGTTGAGAGGCAGAGTGGGGCGTGGCGCAGACAGAAGCTATTGCATCTTGGTGACATCGCATAAACTCTCCGACACAACGCGCCGTCGCATTGGAATCATGACCGAAACAACGGATGGATTCCGCATTGCCGAAGAAGATTTGCGGCTTCGCGGGCCTGGCGATTTGCAAGGCACGGAGCAGAGCGGTTTGCCCTTTGAACTGAAGGTGGCAGATCTTGTCAGAGATTCCGAATTGATGGCAGTTTGCCGTGAGGCTGCTGCAAATGTGATAGAGGGAGATCCTTATGAGAATCTTTCCCAGAATCAGCTGATTTGGCGGCATCTACGCCTCTTGACGGCGGATAGGAAAGATTTCTCTAATATCTCTTGAGGCGTTTTCCGCATGCGGATTGAAAAAGTCTATTGTTTTCGGTTTGGCGGTCGTTGTATATATTTAATAGACAGGTTCTTAGTCCGACCTACCTCTTTCTTGAAACCTGTCAAGAAAGAGGTAGGTCGTTTTATGATAGCTCGTTGTGGTTAGAGGGAATGTTTTGAAACAATTCAAAGCGCCTCCCTTTTGTCTTCGCTCTTGCACAGGTAAGCCAGTGCGCATTTGTCGCAATGGGGATTTCTGCTGGTGCAGGTATAGCGGCCGTGGAGTAGCAACCAATAGTGTGAGGCGGCTACCAGGTTCTCAGGAATGTGTTTTTTTAGTTCCATTTCCACGCTGTATGGCGTTGTGCAGCGTTTCGGTACCAGACCGAGGCGGTGGCTGACGCGGAAAACGTGTGTGTCAACAGCGAGTGCCGCTTTTTTGAAGATGACCGCCTGTATGACATTGGCCGTTTTGCGCCCAACGCCAGGCAGCTGTGTCAGTTCTTCCAAGTTGGAAGGTACTTCTCCGTTGAATTTCTTCATCAGCATTTGCGCCATCCCCACCAGGTGTTTGGCTTTGTTGTTGGGATAACTCACGGAGCGTATGTAGTCGTACACCACCTCTGGCGTGGTGGCCGCCAGAGCTTCTGGCGTCGGAAAATCTCGAAAGAGGCGCGGCGTCACTTGGTTGATGCGCTTGTCTGTACACTGGGCGGAAAGAATGACAGCAACGAGCAACTCGTAGGCCGAAGAAAAATCCAGTTCGGTTTCTGTGGCGCTCATATTCTCTTGGAAATAAGAGAGAATGGCGTTATAGCGTTCTTGCTTTTTCATGGGAGGGGGTGTTTGGGGGATTAAGTAATGGTGAAAAAATCTTGAGCAATTTTGAGGAGTAAGGAGTTATTTCTTATGCCCTGTCAAAATTTATCAACTTATTCATTCTCCATTACTAACCATTCAGTATGCCTACGGTTTCAAGCATGCCTTTATAGAAGGCAGCCTTACGTTCCAAACTCAATGGATAGGCACGGCTGGAACTCGGCATGCGGAAAAATGTTAGATTTCTTCCGTTGAGGCAGACGGGGCAGCCGTTGCCGATGGAGGGGGCTGTGGTTGAAAACAGTTGGCAGAGCGTGTCGGTCGCCTTCTGTCCTGTGGTCACGATGGCTTTGCATTGAGGAATGTGGCTCAGCAGTTCAGAGATGTCTGTTGGGGCGACAATTTCGAGGAATTTGTCGGAAGCATTTCCTTGCAATCGTCTTACGGCGCAGGCCGTGTCGTAGATGGCGATGCCTTTCTTCGTGAGGAAGTCCACGAGCGCCTGCTTCTTAAAGCGCTTGTTGGGGACATCGACAAAGGCGTTCTTGTCGTTGTAAAACAAGAGGCCGAAGATGCGCTACATGTCGTTGTGGAGGTTGGGATAGAAAAAATCGATGGACCACCGCTTTTGCGGCGGGGGAAAACTTCCGAGCATAAGCACTTTGGCCTCTTCGGGCAGAAAAGGTCTCAGAGGATGGTGCTCCACGGGCGCTTCTGGTGTTGGTAGCGTTGGGGACGCGTCATTTGCGGGACGGCTGGTTGCGGTAGTGCCGCTTTTTGTTGAACATGAATCCGGCATAGATGTTGACGTAGTTGATATAGTTGCTCAGAGAATATTTGTTTTTGGTGTAGTCGTAGGCATGCGTGATGACAGAGGCGCCTGCGAAGTAGTGGCTGTTGTTCCACACCAAGCCCACACGTGAGATGAAATCAAGTTTGAAGTTCTTTATGTTGTTCTCCCAAATGTCTTCACTTCTGACCCGTTCCCCCTTCGACCACTTAAGGCCGAGCGAGGGCGTCAGCGAAACGGCAAAGAGCCAGTTTTTTGCGAACACCCAGTTGTAGGCGTAACCGCCGTTGATGCTGCAGTTGCGATAGTCGGTCTTCGCAATCTTCAGTTCATCGATGAGAGGGATTTTCCCCGTTTCCTCATCGGGCGTCACCAATGGGGCTGGAAGACGGGTGTGGTCGAAGTCGACGCTTTGGTGGGAATAGTTAAAACCAAGTAGCCACGAACCGCAGCTCTTTCTTTGCACCGTGCTTTGCGAGAATGCTGCGGGATAAGAGAAATGGCGGTGGTTGAACACGTAGTAGGCCCCCAACGAGAAGGTGTAGGTGTCAAGGCCGGAGAATTTCTTTCGGCGCACGCTGTGGGCGATTTCATCAGAAAAGCCAGAGGTTTTTTGGAGCGTGAAATCGCCCGTGTTGCGAATGTACACCAAGTCACACCCCAGCATGCTGCTGTAGAGGCTTAGGTTGAACTCCGTTGATTTTGTGGCCGACTGAGGGTGGCCGATGTCGAAGGTGTATCCCAGAAAAATCCAGCGCCATCCGAAGTAAGGCCCCACTTTGAAGCCCGGTTGCGGGGCGGCCTGCAGCGACTGCGAATTTCCATCGGCATCCGTTCCCTTAAACCGGTAAAACTGGTAAAAGTTGGTGTTTTGGAGCATCGCTGTGTAGTTGTAATAGTTTGGGGCGATATATTCGGTGTCATAATCGTCAAACCCTCTGACGAAGCGCTTAATCCAAGACCCTGTCTTCTTGATTTTCGCCTTCAGGCGTTTCCTCTCTTCCTTATCTGTTGGCAGGGAGTCATTGGGGATGGCCTTGGCAGTGGTTAGCGTGTCGGAATCGTCAGTTTCGGTCTGCAAGAATGTATGGTTTGTTGCGCTCAAGTCATTCGCGTTGTCACAACGTTCAAAGGCCGCAACGCCTGATGGGGCTGCGGCTAAGAGGCAAAAGGAGAATATCAACCGGTTGAAACAACGGGACGAAAGAGCGTGCATTTGCGATGAAGGGTTGGAGAAGTCGGAGCTGTGTTTAGTGCTGGGGTAGTGCAGGGTGCTTGTAACTGTGGTGTGTCAGGCATGATGATGTGCCCTTTTGTTTGAATCAGCCCCTGTTTAGTAATGCATTACTTAGAGTTTGCCAAGAATTTTGTCGACCACCCAATTTACGGAAGTGGCGCTGATGCAGTCGCACGTGCAGATGGCCTTGTTTTGCAAATGTTCAACCACGAGTTTGATGAGCGGTAACTGTACGCAGGCGGGATTTTCAATGGCAAATTCCTCACGGCCCTGTGCTGTGTAAAGCACGATGGGGGCATAGGTGAACACCGAAAAACTGACCTGTCCTGCGTCGCCGATAATCTCGATGCGGTCTTCTTTCGCACTTTCGTGTGCCACGAAACACCATGACCCAGAGCCCGGTGTGCCATCGGTGAAGCGGAAACAGGCGCTCACCGTGTCTTCCGTCTTGTATAGTCCGCCGCGGTTGGCGGTGTAGCCTTCGGCTTCAATGATTGGACCGAACATCTCTTGCAGGAGGTCTATTTGGTGAGGCGCCAAATCATAGAAATATCCGCCGCCAGCAATGTCAGGCTGAACACGCCAAGGAAGATTGTCGCGGTTGTAGTCTAAGTCGCGCGGAGGAACGGCAAAGCGTATTTGGATGTTGATGGGGTTGCCGATTCTTCCACTCTTGATGATTTCCTTCACCTTGAGAAAATACGGCAGGTAGCGTCGGTAGTAGGCCACGAAGCAGGGCACGTTTGTTTTTTCCGCAATGCGGTTAATGCGTCCGCAGTCTTCATAGTTTGAAGCCATCGGCTTTTCGATATACACCGCTTTGCCACTCTTCATGGCCATGATGGCGTAGGTGGCGTGTGTTGAAGGAGGCGTTGCGATGTAAACGGCGTTGACGTTAGGGTCGTCCACCAAGCGTTGGGCATCGTCATACCATTTTGGGATGCCGTGGCGTATGGCATAAGAACGCGCCTTCTCCTTGTTGCGGCTCATCACCGCAACTACTTTGGAACCATCTACTGCCGAAAAGGCAGGACCGCTTTTCTTTTCTGTGACTTCACCGCAGCCAATGAAGCCCCATCTTATAGTTAAGTTATCTGTCATGCCACAAAGATAGTAAATTTTTGTGTACCTTTGCAGGCAATCAAAATAAAATAAGGAATGTGCTGAAAATTCCTGTCACGCCGATTTTTCTCCTGCCGCAAGCGAAAGAGACTTGCTGAAGGGGCTATTCAACGTGTAATTATATATATAATGTGTATAGTGCTTAAGATATGAAACAAGTTTCTGATAGTATAAACGAATCTCAAGACGCGGGGAAAGACTGCGATGTCATCGCTCCCATGCGGTCGCATCGCGGAATGAAAGGGTGTCTGCGCGATGGTTGGCGCATCTTCGCCCTCCAGGCGCGTAAATTTTCTCTCCAACTTCTTCCAGTATCGTTGCTGGTGGGCATTGCCGCGCTCGTGTTTTTTGCGAGCTGCTACCATGCCGTGTTGAAATGTATCGTGCCGGTCTACACCCTGTCGCAAGGGGCGGAAAATGCCGATATGCTTGAGAATGCCTTCCGTCTATCCTCAGGCATGAAAATGCAGATTGTGGTGTCGGGCATAGTCCTTCTGTTGGCGATAATGGTGGGCCGCGGTTTCGTGTGGCATCAAATTCGGCATTTCTATCAGCACGCAGCTTTACCCAGTCAGCGATTTCTTTTGCCAGGGAAAAACGTGATGCGCCAGATTGTCCGTTATTTGGCTTATGATGTCATACGCATCATTGTGTTGGCTGCGCTCGCTGCTGTTGCTGTCCTGTTGTGGACGAAATGGACGTGGGCGTCATTGACGGTTCTTTCCTTGAGCATTCAGCCCATGGCCGTTCTGCCTTTTGTAGTCCTGTTTTTCCTTGTCTTGACCGCGATGGCTTTTGTTGATGTGATGCTATTTCCGGGTTGCTATAAATATCTTGTTGAAGACAGCTCCTATAAAGAAAGCCTGTTGTTCTCCTTGCGTCATGGCACGCGTCGATGGGGCGGCTATTTCGTTCTCGCCCTTCTGACGGCCATTCCCATCCTGTCGGTTTCGGCAGGCATCCTAACGGCTTTTCTGCCCTATGCCCTCGGCGGCGTGTTTAACATGCAAGGCATGCTGCTTGGCGATCCTTCCGGTATGCCCGATTATGCCACCTATGCCACTGGTGCCGTTGTCGTTATTGGAGTTTCCCTGTGCTTTCTGCTGACCTCCCTCCATACATGGACGTTGGCCTTCAAGGTTGCGTCCAATTGCGGTAACGTGGCGAAAAACAGCAAAAGCTCTGAGCCGGAGGCAAAATAATAAGGTGGATGGCTTGGCATATAAATAAAAATGTCTAATTTTGCAGGAGCAAAACCTGTTTTGCGGCAGTAGCTCAGTTGGTAGAGCATTAGCTTCCCAAGCTAAGGGTCGCGGGTTCGAGCCCCGTTTGCCGCTCAATAATTCCTTTTTACTTTACAGCAAATAAAAAATTATGGTAGTCTTGGTCATAATTTCAATATTGTTAGTCGGCTTATTGCTAATAGCAACCGAGAACATCAACAAGATGAACAAGGCTGCTGTTGCCATGTTCGTGGGCGTTATTTGCTGGCTTCTCTACATCGGCTATGGCACGCATTTTGTCATAGCAGAACACCAGATTGACTTTCTGTCTTATCTTTCGAATCACACCGTGAGCAACTCATCGGTGAAAGAGTTTATTGCCGGTTCCATTTTCTTCAAGTACATCGGTAATGTGGCTCAGGTTGTCTTGTTCCTGCTTGGCACAATGACCATTGTAGAGGTGCTCAACAACAACGGATGTTTTGACTTTATCCGCGAATGGCTGCGAACACGCAATCCCCGGCGTTTTCTTTGTGTGCTAACGGCGCTCACGTTCGTGCTTTCCGCAAATCTTGACAACTTGACGACGGTCTGCCTCATGCTTGGCATTATGCATGCAATGATTGCAGACGACAAGCAGCGAATGATTTACGGTTCGGTCATCATCATCGCCGCCAATTGCGGCGGAGCGTTCACCGTTATTGGAGACGTGACAAGTTTGGCTTTCTGGTCTAACGGGCTCATCAGTCCAACCAATTACGCTTCGGCCGTTTTTCTCCCGTGTCTGACAGCATTGGTCACTATTACCTTGCTGGTGATGAGGACCTTGCCCCATCGTCTGAGTCTTGTGCAGAACGTAGCCCCTTATCGCGGCGATGACACCATTCTCACGCGTTGGCAAAGACTGCTTATGCTCTTCGTTGGCATTGGTGGCCTTTGGTTTATTCCAACGTTCCATCGCATCACGCTTATGCCGCCGTTTGTGGGGGCCTTGTGCGTGCTTTCCCTGCTTTGGATTGTCAACGAGCTTTGCAATAGTTCTCTGCTTGGCAGCGACCAGATGGTGCGCAAACGCCAGCCAATGGCCTTGCAGTATGCCAACATCCAGCACATACTTTTCTTCATTGGCCTCACGTTGGCATTCGGAGCCATCAAAGAAACGGGTATTCTCGACCGCTTCTTTGAGTGGAACACCACCAAACTTCAAAACGTGTATGTCATCGGCGGCGTTATGGGCGCTCTCTCAGCCGTTTTCAATAACGTAACGGCGGTGGTTGCAAACATCTCAGTTTTCTCGCCCGATGTCATCAAGACCAATACGGAACTTTATGCCAATTTCGCGCAAGACGGGCTTTATTGGCCAATCCTCAGCTACACAACGGCAGTTGGCAGTTCGTTGCTCTCAATTGGCACCATGGCGGGTTTCGCTTTGATGCGCATGGAAGGCGTCACGCTGCGCTGGTATGTGCGCCATATTTCCGGCAAGGTATTGGCCGGGTGGCTGGTCGGTCTGTTGGTGTTCTATTTGGCAACAGAAGTTTTTTGAAATATAGTGCAACGACATAGGTTGACACATATATTATATACACACTAAGAGGCGATGTTGAACGCCTCTTATACTTCCATCAAAAATATTAAGGAGGAAAATGCAATGAGCAAAATAAGATGCATTGGCGTTCTGACCTCTGGAGGCGATGCCCCAGGAATGAATGCAGCCATCCGATCGGTCACCCGAAGCGGAATCTGCAACGGATTTAAGATTAAAGGAATCTATCGTGGTTATGAGGGCTTGATTCATGATGAAGTCAAGACATTTACCACAGAAGATGTCAGCAATATCATACAGACTGGTGGAACCATTCTGCGAACAGCTCGCAGCAAGGAATTTGTCACCGTTGAAGGTCGTCAAAAAGCCTATGAAACACTGAAGAAAGAAGGCATCGATGCCCTCATTGTCATTGGCGGAAACGGTTCGCTTTCTGGTGCCATGACGTTTGCAGAGGAATACGACTTCCCCTGCATCGGTTTGCCTGGCACAATTGACAACGACCTTTATGGCACCGACAGTACCATCGGATATGATACCACGTTGAATACCATCACCCAATGTGTAGACAAAATCCGCGACACCGCCACCTCGCACGAGCGCATTTTCTTTGTCGAAGTGATGGGACGTGATGCAGGATTTCTGGCGCAAAATAGTGCCATTGCAGCCGGCGCCGAAGCGGCCATCATTCCTGAAGACTCGTTAGGTAGCGACCAGCTGATAACCTTTATGGAGCGTGGCATCCGTAAGAGTAAAAAGAGTTGCATCGTCATTGTAAGCGAAAGCCCTAAATGTGGTGCCATCTATTATGCCGACCGTGTAAACAAAGAATATCCCGAATTTGATGTGCGTGTGTCAATCCTCGGTCACCTTCAGCGCGGCGGAAGCCCCTCTGCACGCGACCGTATTTTGGCCAGCCGCGTCGGTGTTGGAGCCATCGAAGCCCTTGTAAAGGGACAGCGCAACGTGATGGTCGGCGTTCGCAACAACGAAGTTGTCTACGTGCCGTTTATTGAGGCCGTTGGCAAGCAAAAGCAAATGGACCGACAGCTCATCAAGGTGCTTGACGAATTGTCGATATAGTCGACGTCGTAAGACAGAGAATCGTAAAATATCAGGCTGGTTAAGTGAGCATTTCAAGTTAGTTTATATTGAATACCTACCTATCAGGCCAAACAAATACCCCCAAACGAAAAGCCAGGGAAACGAAGAAGAAATTCTTGTTTCCCTGGCTTTTCGTTGTATGTTAGAATCGGGGCATCAGATTTTGTCCAAGGCCTGCTTGATGTCGTCGAGGATGTCCTCGATGTCTTCAATGCCAACGGAGAGGCGCATCAGGTCGGGTGCGATTCCGGCCTCGCGGAGTTGCTCTTCTGAAAGCTGGCGGTGTGTGTGGCTGGCAGGGTGGAGGATGCAAGTGCGGGCGTCGGCCACATGGGTGACGATGTTGATCATGTCAAGCGAATCCATGAAACGGATGGCCGTTTCGCGGTCGCCTTTCAAGCCGAAGGCCATCACGCCGCAAGAGCCGTTAGGGAGATACTTCTTTGCCAGTTCGTGGTAGGCGTCGCCCTCCAAACCGCTATAGCGCACCCAGGCAACACGCGGGTCGTTTTGCAGAAATTCTGCCACACGCTGTGCGTTCTTGCAATGCTGCGGCATGCGCAGATGGAGAGTCTGCAACCCGAGGTTGAGGATAAACGAGTTCATCGGTGCCGGAATAGAGCCCAAGTCGCGCATCAGTTGGGCCACGAGTTTTGTGGTGTAGCCCATTTTCCCGAACGCCTTCACATAGGTCAGTCCGTGATAGCTCTCGTCGGGCGTGCAAAGTCCGGGGAATTTCTCTGCCTGTGCCATCCAGTCGAAATTGCCGCTGTCGACCACCACACCGCCCACTTGGCTCGCAGTTCCGTCCATGTATTTGGTGGTGCTGTGCGTCACGATGTCAGCTCCCCATTCAAACGGACGGCAGTTTACGGGAGTGGCAAACGTGTTGTCAACAATCAATGGCACTCCGTTGCGGTGTGCCAAACGTGCGAGTTTCTCAATGTCGAGAACGGCACATCCGGGGTTGCTCACCGTTTCGCCAAACACTGCCTTCGTGTTCGGCTTGAAAGCCTTCTGCAATTCCTCTTCACATTCATTTTGGTTAACGAACGTGCAGTCGATGCCCAATTTCTTGAGCGTCACGCCAAAGAGGTTGTAAGTGCCACCATAGATTTCGTTGCAGGCGATGATGTGGTCGCCAGTCTCGCAGATGTTAAACACGGCATAGAAATTGGCCGCTTGACCGCTGCTCGTGAGAACGGCCCCCACGCCGCCTTCCAGTTGCGCGATTTTTTTCGCCACAGCGTCGTTGGTGGGGTTTTGCAGGCGCGTATAGAAATAGCCCTCCTTCTTCAGGTCGAAGAGCATGGCCATCTCCTCAGAGTTGTCATATTTGAATGTGGTGCTTTGAATGATAGGTAGCTCAATAGGCTCACCGTTTTTGGGTTCGTAGCCTCCCTGCACGCAGATGGAGGCGGTTCGCAGATTCTTTTTCATCAGATGGTGTTTGAATAGTGAATTGTGTCTTCGAGGCACATGAGTTAATCATTGCAAAGGTACAAAATGTTGTGGAAAAAGAAAGGCTGCGTTTCCCTTTTTCGCTTCGCTCCCATCGGAATCATTTGAAATACTAAAACAGAATTTCAGGCCGCTCCTTATATTATGTATGTGAAATGCCAACCCTTTGTCAAAAAAAGTGTAGAGGTAAGTAGGTACTCAGATTTTATATGCTCTATGCCGTAGCATAGGTTTTTCTTTGCTATATTTGTAGGTGAAAACAATTAATTCATATAGATAGTATATGCTCATACAGGTTCCCGTTTATTCTTTCCGTCCTTTCTCCTTCCAGCGCCTGTCAGCCCTTCTCGGCGTTGACGATCTCGTTCTCGTCTCCTCTCCCAACGAGACGCCCGATGCCTGGTTCTTCTATCGCAGGAAACACGCTGTCACGATGTTCATGATAGAAAAAACAGAAGATGCTTACGTGTTGTCGATGGATAGGCTCGCTTCGTATGACGACTATCGCTTTCTGCCATATCTCGTTGACACCCTGACTTTCCTTCTGACAGACAATCCTTACAGGAGTGACAATGGAGAAGATGCATTCAGCGTGTTCAACGAAGAATGGGCCGCTGAGGCTATGGGAGAGGAAGTGGCATTTCTAAAGTGCTTCCTGAGTTTGGGAATGAAATATTATGTAGCATTGCCCATTTCCGAAGCAAACGTCTACGTGTGTAACGAAGCGTTAAACGCGGTCGGTGTCAGCATGTATTCCTCGACACCGCGCATTTTTGGCTATGTCTCCTATCTGTTGCGCCACCACCTGTTGCCCGCCGACGCCGTGGTCAGTCCTGCAATGATGGACGAAGAAGTTCAAGTTGACGTTCCGCAGCACCATTCTTTGGCGACAGTGCGCTCATGGCAGACCGATGGCGCAGAGACAACAGAGAGCTATTGCAAGGAGGATGTTGAACTTCTGTTGCAACTCTCACGGAAATATAAAGCAGGGGAGCCTGTTGAAGGCGTTGTGCTGAACGATATCGGAACAATTTTTGAATACGGCATCGGTGTGGAGCAAGATGTGGAAACGGCCATCTATTGGTTTGAGGCGGCCTGTTGCAACGGCGACCTGCTGTATGCCCCCACCAATCTCGGTGACATCTACCGAAAGGGGAGGGGGACAGTTGGACAGAATTTGCGTCTCGCCGTCGAGGCCTACAGCCGCTCGGAAGACCCTTATGCGTGGTATCGCATTGGTCAGAGCTACGAGGAGGGATGGAATGGCGAAAAAGACATGGAAAAGGCAATGGCATTTTATCGTAAGGCTGCCGATGCGCGGCACCACCTTGCGCTCAAAAGACTCGGAGAAAAGTCGGCCAACTGAAAGCATGACAATATAAGGCGGCGTGAATCATCGTGATGGTTCGCACCGCCTTTTCTGATGCCGTTGCGCCGCCTTCGCTTCTCAAATGTAAAAATAATTCAAGCCGCCTATAAATAATGTGCGCCCCTTCTCCGTCGTTGAGTTAATACGCATAAGCTTGGGGAGTATTCTGGAAATGAGGTCTGTAGGTAGCGTCTTTTAGGCCACAGAGATGGTGTTCCACGGGGGAAAAGACGTGTTACGAATATTTAGTTTTTGCACTCGGCTAACAAAAACTAACGATATTTTAACGTAAAAATGGCTTTGAAACAAAGTAAAAATGTACCTTTGCGAGTGATTTTAAAATACAACGCGTTTTGCAATGAGTGATAATAAAGAACAACAATGGGGGCGCATTTCCCAAATCATCGGTCCTGTGGTCGATGTGGCGTTTGAAGCCAACGGAAAGCCCCTTGAGGAAGTGCTTCCGAAAATTCATGAGGCACTCTCTGTGGAGCATCCAGACGGACGCACCATTATTATAGAAGTGCAGCAGCACATTGGCGAAGACACAGTTCGCTGTGTAGCCATGGATAATACCGACGGACTGAAGCGTGGCCTTGAAGTGGCACGCCTCGGTGCGCCTATTTCTATGCCCACTGGTCAGCAGATCAAGGGGCGCATGATGAACGTGACGGGCGACAGCATCGACGGCCTTAAGCCGCTCGACAAGTCGGTTGACGCTTATCCAATCCACCGCGACGCTCCTAAATTTGAAGACCTCAAGACGAGTAGCGAAGTGCTTTACACGGGTATCAAGGTCATCGACCTTTTGGAACCTTATGCCAAGGGCGGTAAGATTGGTTTGTTTGGTGGTGCCGGTGTGGGCAAGACCGTGTTGATTATGGAATTGATCAACAATATTGCCAAAGGCCACGACGGATTCTCCGTGTTTGCCGGTGTCGGTGAACGTACGCGCGAGGGTAACGACCTCTTGCGTGAGATGATTGAATCGGGCGTTGTGAAATACGGCAAAGAGTTCACCGAAGCCATGGAGCGTGGTGAATGGGATTTGTCGAAGGTCGACTACGAGGAAATGGCCAAAAGTCAAGCAACGCTCGTTTACGGACAGATGAACGAACCGCCTGGAGCACGTGCTTCTGTGGCATTGTCCGGCCTCTCTGTTGCCGAATCCTTCCGCGATGCCGGAGCCAAGGAAGGCAAGCAAAGTGACATTTTGTTCTTCATCGACAATATTTTCCGTTTCACGCAGGCCGGTTCCGAGGTTTCAGCCTTGTTAGGCCGTATGCCATCGGCTGTGGGCTATCAGCCAACGTTGGCCAGTGAGATGGGTGCCATGCAAGAGCGAATCACGTCAACCAAAAACGGTTCTATCACCTCCATTCAGGCCGTCTATGTGCCCGCCGACGACTTGACAGACCCAGCGCCTGCCACCACGTTTACCCACTTGGATGCCACGACCGTGTTGAGCCGTAAGATAACGGAGCTAGGTATTTATCCTGCAGTGGATCCCCTGGATTCAACGTCGCGCATTTTGGACCCGAACGTCATTGGCAAGGACCATTATAATTGTGCTCAGCGCGTTAAGCAGATTCTTCAGAAATACAAAGAGTTGCAGGACATCATTGCGATTCTTGGTATGGATGAACTTTCAGACGAAGACCGCGAAACCGTCAATCGCGCACGCCGCGTGCAGCGTTTCTTGAGCCAGCCGTTCACTGTTGCCGAAAAATTCACTGGTGTTCCGGGCGTGATGGTGCCAATCGAAGAATGTATCAGAGGTTTCAACATGATTCTCGATGGCGAGGTGGATTACCTTCCTGAACAGGCATTCTTGAACGTGGGCACCATTGACGAGGCCATTGCCAAGGGCAAGAAGATGCTGGAGGCTGCCAAGGCATAAGCGTGTGCTTAAAAAATGTGCGTTCTGAAAGACAGAAAACGCTTATCCCTACATCTGTATAAAAGAAAAAGATACTTATGAAAGTAACGGTAGTTTCTCCGGAAAGAATTGTGTTTTCTGGCGAGGTTGACAGCGTTGCCGTGCCAGGCGCCAAGGGGCGTTTTGAAATTCTGAACAACCACGCGCCGATCGTCTCTGCTCTGACGGCTGGCAAGGTGGTGTGCAGCGGAAAGGAAACCTTGGAACTTGACATTTTGGGCGGCTTCGTGGAAGTGGCCCGCAATGAAGTGTCTGTGTGCGTTGAAACTTCCCCAAAGGCATAGTAAGCGGCATGAAACATTTAACTGTGAAATATGTTTCCACACTGACCGTTGTGTACCTCTTGCTCGGTCCTCTGCTGTTGTTCGTGGAAAACAAAGTGTTCGGAAGCGAGGCTCTGCTTCAGGCATTTCCCATCACGGTGGTTGCTGTGGCGTATTTTGCATATACGCTGGCCGCCATGTCGTTGGTCGGGAAGTCCGCCCGCTCAGGCCAAACGCCTCTCGGCATGTTTCTCCTCGACAATGTGGTGCGGTTTTTCATGACGTGTATCATCTTGGTGGTCTACGCTTTCATCAACCGCTCCGGACTTGTGCTTTTCGGAATCAACCTCCTGGCCTATTATTTGGTAACATTGGTGGTTGTCACGTGTTTCACGATTCGTATGAGCCGTGGAAACGTTTCGGCCAGGAGCAGGAAAACAGGCAATTCTTAATTCATAACAATAGGCGTTCAGAAAATCAGACATTTATTTGACGCCTGCTCAAGAAAAAGTAACAATGAAACACCTCAAACATATAGGTTGTTTGCTTTTGGTGGCTCTGCTCTCTGTGATGCCCGCTGCGGCTTCCGGGGCTGAGGCTGGGGAGAAATCCACGGTCGATGTCAAGGAAATCGTGCTCGGACACATGGGCGATGCCTACGAATGGCACATCTTGACATGGAACGGCCATGAAGTTGCGATTCCTCTGCCCGTTATCGTGAAGGGAGAAAAATCCGGATGGCATTGCTTCAGTTCTGCCCGTTTGGCAGAAGGAGAGTCCTACGAAGGTTTCTACATCAACGAGGCCGAAAACGGGAAAATATATGAAAAGCTCGGCAACGGTCAGGAAGTGCGTCCGCTTGATTTGTCCATCACGAAAGACGTGTTGCAGATTTGGATTGTCGCCCTGCTGATGCTCGTCATCTTCCTTGGTGCAGCCCGCTGGTATCGCGGCCGCGATTGCAGCGACAATGCCCCAAAGGGATTCGTTGGATTGGTGGAGATGTTTGTCATGATGGTCTATGACGACCTCATCAAGCCCAGCATCGGCGAAAAGCATTGCAAGCCCTATGCGCCTTTTTTGCTGACGGCTTTCTTCTTCATTTTCATCACCAACCTGATGGGGTTGATTCCGGTTTTCCCAGGCGGAGCCAACGTAACGGGCAATATCACGATCACGTTTTTCCTCGCCTTCTGTGTGTTGCTCATCGTCAACATCTTCGGAAACAAGGCCTATTGGAAAGACATCTTTTGGCCTGAGGTCCCCACTTGGCTGAAAGTCCCCGTGCCGTTGATGCCCGTGATTGAGCTCTTTGGCATCTTCACCAAGCCGTTTGCCTTGATGGTCCGTTTGTTTGCGAACATAATGGGCGGCCATGCCATCATCCTTTCGCTCACCTGCGTGATTTTCATCACTTGCCAGTTGGGCGTGGCCATCGGCAGTTCCTTGTCATTCGTCAGTTTCTTGCTGATGATTTTCATGAACTGTCTGGAACTTCTTGTTGCGTTCATCCAGGCCTACGTGTTCACCATGTTGAGTGCCGTCTTTATCGGGCTGGCCCATCAGGAGCACCATGCGGAATGACGCAGCAAAACGGAGAGAGAGGGGCATGCTTTTCAAGCATTTTCAAAACTGAGATGCCCAAACACTCTCCAAACACCTATCCTATAGGAAACAATCAAACTGAAAATATTAAAACAACACTTTTAAAAAACTCATTACTATGTTATTACTTGCATTATTAGAAGCTGCAGGAGTTGCAAAATTGGGCGCTGGTCTCGGCGCAGGTATCGCCGCAATTGGCGCTGGTCTCGGTATCGGTCGCATTGGTAGTTCTGCTATGGAGGCCATTGCACGCCAGCCAGAATCAACGAGCGACATCCGTACGAATATGATTATTGTTGCCGCCCTTGTAGAAGGTGTAGCTCTCTTCGCAGTAATCGTATGTCTGCTTTGCTTGTTCATCTAATCCACCACCAAAACGAAGCAATTTTATGCCATCCATATTAAGTCCGGATTTGGGCCTACTTTTTTGGATGTTCCTCGCTTTCCTCATCGTCTTCGCCCTGGTGGCGAAATATGGTTTTCCCGTCATCATCAAGATGGTTGAAGATCGTAAGAATTACATCGACGAATCGTTGAAGAAGGCCCGCGAGGCAAACGAAAAGTTGGCAAACATCAAAGCCGAGAGTGAAGAAATACTCCGTCAGGCCAGTGAGCGTCAGGCCCAGGTTCTGAAGGAGGCGATGGCAACGCGTGATAGCATAGTCAAAGAGGCCCGCGACAAGGCCCGCGAGGAGGGTCAGAAACTCCTCGAAGAGGCCAAGGCGCAGATTGCCGTTGAAAAGGAAAATGCTTTGCGGGATATCCGCAACACGGTTGCCGATGTATCGGTACAGATTGCAGAAAAGGTTGTGCGTCGCCAGTTGGACAAAGATACCGAAGATGAGCAATACATCGAACGTTTGCTCAATGAAGTAACCAGACAGAAATAACACGCACAGACTCAAATCGGTAGTCTTCTAAAGGTAAAGAGGCGTGGTACGTAAGCTCCGCGCTTCCTCCTTTGTCAAGAGGCTTCCTTTTGAAGTTGTGTGTCAGAAAAATGATGCCGTGTGACACAAACGCCCGGTTGCTCAAGCCTCCGGCGCGTTTGTGGGCATGCAATGGCGTTACGCAGCAGGGTTGTCTGCTCGTTGCCGTTGCTCCCATCGGCACAAATGTCTGAAACAAGCATATATAAAAGCGTAACAAGTTATGGATATAGGTATCGTTTCAATTCGCTATGCCAAAGCTCTTTTGCAATTTGCAATGGAAAATCATGAGGAAGACGGTGTGTATCGTGAAATGTCTGCAATGGCCGACGTTTTCATGAAATTGCCAGCGCTCCAGAAAGCGATGCAGAATCCAGTTCTAACATCGCAGCAGACAGAAACGCTTCTCGGCAGCGCTTGCGGTTCTGGCGACAGCCAGACAGCATCAACGCGAAAGTTCATCAAACTTGTTGTGAGCAAGAAGCGAGCAGACTTTATGATGTTTATTGCGCATGCGTACGTAACACTCTATCGTAAGGAAAAGCATCTCGTCAAAGGACGCCTCGTTGTTGCCAAGTCAGTCAGTGAACACGTTGCCCAGCGTTTGCAAGCCATCGTTGAAGCCAGAACAGACAGCAAGGTGGATTTTGAAGTGCTTGTAGATGAAAACATAGGGGGCGGATTCATACTTGAATACGACACCTATCGGCTCGACGCAAGCGTGAAGACCCAGATTGAAAAACTGCATCGCGCGTTGAACGCTTGATTTTCTATTGAAAACATAAAAAACGGGCGGACGTAAGGAAAAGTGGTGCGCAGACCTGTCGCAGGCCTGCCAGGTGCCTCTGTTGTACGCACAATCTCTTTCCCCAGACGACCGCTCAAAAACAAGAAATAATTCACATGCCAAATAATATCAAACCAAGTGAAGTGTCGGATGTGCTCTTGCGTCAGCTTGAGAACATCGACACAAATATCAAGTTTGAAGAAGTCGGCATTGTCTTGTCCATCGGTGACGGTGTGGCCCGTATTTACGGTTTGACCGGTGTTACGGAAAACGAACTCATCGAGTTTGACAATGGCGTGATGGCCGTTGCCATGAACTTGGAGGAAGACAATGTGGGCGCAGTGCTCCTCGGATCGTCAGAAGGCATCAAGGAAGGACAGAGCGTGAAGCGCACGGGCCGCGTTGCCTCAATCGAGGTGAGCGAAAGCATGCTCGGCCGCGTCATCAATCCTTTGGGACAGCCGCTCGACGGAGGAGGTGCCATTGACGGCGAGAAATTCCTCATGCCGCTCGACCGTAAGGCTCCTGGTGTTATTTATCGCCAGCCAGTCAACCAGGCACTTCAAACAGGATTGAAGGCTGTCGATTCAATGATTCCTATCGGTCGCGGACAGCGTGAGTTGATCATCGGCGACCGCCAGACGGGAAAAACCGCCATTGCCATCGACACCATCATCAACCAGAAAGAAAATTACGAAAACGGTGATCCCGTTTACTGTATCTACGTGGCCATCGGCCAGAAAGCTTCAACGGTGGCCAACATCGTCAATACGCTGAAGGAAAACGGGGCAATGCCTTACACCATTGTTGTCTCTGCAACGGCCGCCGAACCTGCTGCGTTGCAGTATTTCGCACCATTTGCCGGTGCGGCCATCGGAGAATTCTTCCGCGACCGTGGCTTGCATGCCCTTGTCGTTTACGATGACCTCTCCAAGCAGGCTGTGGCCTATCGTGAAGTGTCGTTGATTCTTCGTCGTCCTTCAGGACGCGAGGCCTATCCAGGCGATGTCTTTTATCTTCATTCCCGTTTGCTCGAACGCGCAGCAAAGATCAATAACCAAACGGAGGTGGCAGAGAACATGAACGACCTGCCGGCCTGCTTGAAGGGAAAGGTGAAAGGCGGCGGTTCTCTGACGGCATTGCCTATTATCGAAACACAAGCCGGCGACGTCTCTGCATACATCCCGACCAATGTGATTTCCATTACCGACGGACAGATTTATCTGGTCACCGACCTCTTCAACCAAGGTTTCCGTCCTGCTATTGACGTCGGCATCTCTGTGAGCCGTGTTGGTGGTGCTGCCCAGATCAAGAGCATGAAGAAGGTGGCAGGTACTTTGAAAATCGACCAGGCACAATACCGCGAGTTGGAGGCCTTCTCCAAATTCTCGTCTGATATGGACCCCGTGACGGCTATGACCATTGACCGCGGACGCAAGAACAACCAGTTGCTCATCCAGGCCCAATACAGTCCTATGCCTGTTGCAGAACAGGTGGCCATCCTTTATTGCGGTACGCGCGGACTGCTTAAAGATGTACCCGTTGACAAGGTGCGCGACTTCCAAGACAGTTTCTTGCAAATCATCCGTTCTAATTACGCAGACACAGTGCTCGCTGAATTGAAGCGTGGCAACCTTAGCGAAGAAGTTTGCAAAAACATCGAAAAGGTGGCTGGGGATGTTGCAGGACAATACAAATAAATTGAGACATCATGGCTTCACTTAAAGAAGTAAAAACAAGAATTTCAACCGTCAATAGCACCCGTAAAATCACGAGTGCCATGAAAATGGTGGCTTCGTCGAAACTTCATCGTGCCCAGATGGACATCGAAAGGATGCGTCCGTATGAAGCGGCGTTAGACAGAATGATGTCTACGTTCGTTTCAAACATGTCTGACGAACTTTCCTCTCCGTTTGCCATCAAGAGGGAGGTGAAGCGTGTTGCCTTGGTCGTTTTCACTTCAAATTCCAGCCTTTGCGGTGGCTTCAACGGCAACGTCATCAAGATGGTGCAGAAAACGGTTGACAGCTACCGTAAAAGCAACACGGACATCGTGCGCGTGTATGCCATCGGACGCAAGGGCGCCGAAGCCGTGCGCAAGCTCGGTTTCGAGGTGGAAAACGATTATGCCTCGCTACTGGATCATCCTTCCTACGATGTGGCCCGTGGTGTGGCGCAGGAACTCATGGCGCTCTACACTTCAGGCGAAGTCGATGAAGTCAAGATGATCTACCATCATTTTAAAAGTTCTGCCACGCAGTTGCTGACGCAGGAGACCTTCTTGCCAATCAGTTTGCAGCAGGAGGGGAAAGTTGAAAAAAGCAGTGGCCCGTCTCTCAACTATATTATCGAACCATCTGTTGAAGAGGTGGTTGCTGCGTTGATTCCAAAGACTTTGAATCTCCGTGTCTACACCGCCTTGCTCGACAGCTTGGCAAGCGAACACGCGGCCAGAGTCATCGCCATGCAGGTGGCCACGGACAATGCCGACGAACTTCTGCGCGAATTGAAGCTGACGTACAACAAGACACGCCAGCAGGCAATCACAACAGAATTGCTGGACATTGTCGGTGGTTCTATGCAATGATGCTCTGGGACGAAGACATTTCTTCTTTATTGAGATTCTAAACGGTCAGACATGCAATATGCTGTTGGCTGTTGATTTGAAACATAAGACAATTTACAATGCGAAAAGGGTGGGGCAACAACAATGCCTCACCCTTTTTGTTGCCTTTTCTTTCACGCGTCTTTCCTGTGTTAATAGAAATCTATTGGGAACAGGCAAAAGCGTGAATAAAAACTTGTTCTGCGGAATCCTTTGTCGGAAAAGGCTCTGCTTTTGCTGGTGTGTAGCTGCTTGGGTGAAACAGAAAATGGTTTTATAGCTATGTTCCCTTATGATATTTAGTAGCATAATGCAGAGAGCATAGTCATCCTTAAAGTCTGTCCTATGATTTCATGTCGCCTCTGGGAGCAGACACGACCGCATCTGGGAGCAGACACGGTCGTATCTGGGAGCTGATTCGTTCGTATCTGGGAGCAGACGCGGTCGAGTGTCGTCCCGTGTTCGACAACAAGTCGTAATGTCGGGATGAAGTGGTGCAGGGAGGCGTGTTTAATATGAGGTAAGTGCAGCCTGATGATATTAAAGAATAGTGGAAAATGGTTCAGGCTATTCTTTCAAACTCCGAAGAAGACAAGATCGTTGCAGGTTTGACAAAATTAGTCACAAATAAGAGACCGACTTGCCGTTCGATAGTTATTTTAGAATTATTGATAAGTTGGTGGTCAAAAATATTTTTAGTAATGGTGAAAGGATGCTTGCTTGTCTACATAAAAAATACACTCCCAACCTTGTTTTTATTGCGAATGGTTCATGTTTCTCGAAAGAATCGACTATATTTGCATCATATAATATTCACTAAAGATGAGTCACGATGAACAGAAAGTTGAACAGAATCAAAGCCGCATTGGCTGACAAGGACAAGACCAACAAATGGTTAGCGGAGCAGCTGGGCAAGGACCCTGCTACGGTTAGCAAGTGGTGTACCAATGCCAGCCAGCCCTCATTAGAGACCTTGCTGATAATTGCCAAGCTCCTAAGTGTGGAGGTGAACGACCTGGTGCGTCTGGAGGCCGTGAACGATTAACGATAAGAAGACTTGAATATGATAAAAGATATAATGAATCACAACGCTGATGCAGTAGCGGGACAGAAAGAAATGGATGCGCTGAAGAAGTACTTCCCTCAGTGCTTTCATGCTGACGGCGAATTTGACATAGAGGCTTTCAAGGCTGCATTGCCTGGAGGAACTACCATTACGGATGAGACAAGCGGTTTCAACTGGTTGGGCAAGAACTACGCTCGTATGCTTACCAACATGGACACCACTACGCTCATTCGTCCTGACGAGGAGCATAATGCTAAGCCAGAGAACAAGGATAGCCAGAATGTATATATCAGTGGTGATAATCTGGATGCGCTACAGCATTTGGTGAAATCGTATAGTGGCAAGGTGAAGGTGATTTATATCGACCCTCCTTATAACACTGGCTCTGATGGCTTTGTGTATAATGACAAGTTCAACTTCACTGCTGAGGAACTTGCCAAACGCTTGGATGTAAGTCGTGAGCGTGCAGAGCGCATTCTCTCTATGACTCGTCGTGGAAGTGCCAGCCATGCGGCTTGGCTCACCTTTATGTTGCCTCGTTTGTCGTTTGCCCGTGACTTGCTGACTGACGATGGCGTGATTTTTATATCTATTGATGATAATGAGCAGGCAAATCTGAAGAAGCTGTGCGATGAGGTGTTTGGAGAGGAGAATTTTGTTGGACAGATTATTTGGAAGAATGTTACAGACAATAATCCGACACAGATAACGTCCGAACATGAATATATTATATGCTATTGTAAAGACAAACAACAAATAGCTGCTGCCTGGAAATCAAAAGTAAGTGATATCAAGGATATTCTTATTGAAAAAGGTAAAGAGTTGAATTCCAAATACAATGGCCAAAACTTGCAGCAAATGTGGAAACAATGGTTTAAAGAACATAAGTCTCAATTGGGACCACTTGATCGCTATAAATATATTGATGATGGTGGTGTCTATACTGGTAGCCAAAGTGTCCACAACCCAGGAAAAAACGGTTATCACTATAATATTATACATCCTGTAACCAAGAAAGTCTGTAAAGAACCACTTATGGGTTATCGCTTTCCTGAGGAATCTATGAGGAAAATGATAGATGAAGGTCGTATCTTATTTGGTAATGATGAGACTAAACTTGTTGAAATCAAGGTTTATGCTTCGGAATATCAAGACAAGTTTTCAAGTGTGTTTGAATATGATGGACGTACAGCTGCAAATGAATTGCGAGTATTATTCCCTGAACATAAGCAGATATTTAAGAATCCAAAGCCCACTTTTCTAATTGAGCACATTCTTTCTTTTATGGATTTAGGAGACAGCTATGTGGTTGATTTCTTTGGAGGAAGTAGTACTACTGCTCATACAGTATTTGAGTTGAATTTCCGTGATAATGGTAATTGCAAGTATATCCTCGTTCAGCTTCAAGAGCCATGCAAGCCAGACAGTGAGGCTGCCAAAGCCGGCTACAAGACTATTGACCAAATCGGCATAGAGCGCATCAAGCGAGCCGCTAAGAAGATAAAGTCTGAGAATCCGCTCTTTGCTGGCGACCTTGGCTTCAAGCATTACACTTTGGAAGAGCCGAAGGAAGATGCATTGTTGCAAATGGAACGGTTTGACCCATCTAATGACCTTCTGACTACATTAGAAGTAAAGGACTTTGGCTTAGAGACCGTGCTCCGCACATGGCTCGTCGCTGACGGCTATGGTTTGACCGAGGATGCTGAGGAAGTGATGCTTGGCAATTATAAAGCCTATTGGAAGGATGACCACCTCTATATGATAAATCCAGACCACGACTTCGACGAAAGTAGCATCGCATCCTTAATGGATAAGTATAATGGAGAGCCGTTCTCTCCTCACAACATTGTGATCTTCGGCTACAGTTTCGGCTTCACCCATCGTGAGGAACTGCAGAAGAACCTTCGCACGCTGAAGGATGGCAACAAGACTTTGACAGTGAACATTGATGTGAGATATTAAATACGATATACAATGTATCTAAAGAAATTACATATCAGCAACTTCCGTTGCTTCCGCGACTACACCATTGAGTTCGCACCCGGTGTAACCGTACTGTTTGGCAAGAATGGTTCGGGCAAGTCTACATTGATACATGCTATACATAAGGCATTGAGCTTCGCTTTCAAAAATGACAAGATGGGGGAAGGTGAAATCACATTGTCTTCAGGCTTTTCTTCTCTCAAGCCTAATCAATATAAAAAGAAGGAAGATATCGTTAGAGACGAAAAGTCTGGTTTCCCTCTTCCAGATATAAATATTCATGCAGAAGCAGACTTCCAGAATGCCAACCTGAAATGGGATATGTATGCTCTTACATCAACATTTGCTTTGCAGTCATCGAAATATAAAACAGCTTATCAGCAGTTGATGTCAAGGATCAAAGAAACAGGTACTTTCCCCGTATTCGCCTATTTCTCTGATAGTTTTCCGCATATATCAACTAAAGCGTCAACTTTGTCAAAGGTCCAGTTGTCTTTGCGTAATTTGGGCTATTTGGGTTGGGATGACGAGACAGCCTATTCCGATCTCTGGATTACCAGACTGACTCAGACTTGGACTATGTGGTCGAGAGCTAAGCAAAAAGAGACTCAAGAAGTATCTGCTTTAGCTATAAACGAGATGTTTAAGAAAAATGACAAGATCACCGATGAAGAATATCGCGAAGGCCAAGAACTGCATGAGGCAAAACTTGCCAATGCACGCAAGGAGTTATCACAGTATGACCCTGAGATATCTGCTATCAGAAATTGCATTGTTGCATTTTCAAAGAAAATCCCAGGAATCGATGTTTTGGATTTCTTCGTCAGTGTTTATGAAGAAGATGGACTCTGCTTGGAAACTAAGGATGGACAGAACCCACAATTCGAGAAGTTGCCAGCTGGTTACAAGCGTATTTTCTATATGGCTCTTGACATAGCTTACCGTTCATATATTCTAAATGGAAATACTGATTCTGAAGGCATCGTTGTCATTGATGAAATCGATTTGCACTTGCATCCTGCATTAGAGCAAGTTGTTCTCCAGTGCTTCCAAGAAACTTTCCCAAACATTCAGTTTATTGTTTCTACACATTCACCACTGGTGTTGACGGATATAGATACTGTTACTGGCAGAAACAAGGTGATGCGTATGACTCCTGCGTGCGATGCTCCAGAGGAATGCCGCAATATATATGGTATAGACTACAATCAGATGTTAGAAGAGATCATGGGTGTGCGCAAGCGCAAACCAGAGATTCAAGAACTCTTCGACAAGGCATGGGATGAAGTGGCAGAGAAAAATACAGAGGCAGCAAAGGCAATAGTAGATAAACTCGAAGCAAAGACTCCTGCCGACCAAATAGAATTGATTCAACTGCGTGCGATCATAAACCGTATTGAAATTATTGGCAAATGAGGTACATAGAAAAGCATTATGATACTCCTACTGTTATTCAGCACGAGCAGGAATTGGCCTCTGTGAATCTTGACGAAGCAAGTCTTCTGAAAAGAGAAGAGACAGAGAAGCTTGATGGCAATCTTCTTTACAAAGAGCAAATAAGAAGTACAAGATGGATTCCGCATTGGAAGGACTTACAGGCACAAATGTGTCAAGACCAAGGTGGAGTATGTTGCTATTGTGGTCTGAAACTTCATTTTCCAGATACGCAGCATTATTGTGTTGAACACGTTCTGCCAAGAAGTAAGTTTCCTGAGTTGGTCGGAGAATACAAGAACCTATTGCTATCTTGTCACAGTTCAGAATTGGAACGGGCACAATTGAAAAAAACGATTCACAGTAAGAAGGAAAGAAAAAATGCTCTTCATTGTGATGAATTTAAAGACAACAAAGAATTGAATTATAGTCCTTTACAAGCTGATTGCGCTTTGCACTTTTTATATAAGCTGAATGGCGAAGTAAAAGGGAGTGACAAGGAAGCTGAAGCGGATATTGAAACTCTTAACTTGAATTGTCATAGTCTGAAAGAAAGAAGGCGCAAACAGATGCTGGCTTATTCTTTTTTGGCGACGGACCCCAAAGAAATGCTCGATATAGATTCTTTGAAAGCATATCGCCAAGAAGTGGAAAAACGTGATGCGAATGGGAATCATAGCGAGTTCTATTTTGTCATTGCAGATTTATTAGATCAACTTCTCCCAGTAGTATAAGATACATGGAATTAAAACTCGAAAATAACCTCGCACATCAGACGATGCCTGTTGATGGCGTTGCTGATGTGGTGGAGGCTTCAATACAAGAACCAGCTAAGCAGAGCCACCAGAACCCATTATTGAAGCAACAGCTCAATGGTGAGGCTCTACGCTCGGTGCGTAAGAAAGGCAATATATTGGATAAAGCCACCAAGCAAAGGGTGACGCCCTATATGCTGTCGGATAAGATTAAGAACTTGCCTGATCATCGTATTCTCGATGTCAAGATGGAGACGGGTACAGGCAAGACATACGTCTATACCCGAACAATGTTTGAACTGCACAAGCGTTGTGGTTTCAATAAGTTCATTATTGCCGTTCCAACATTACCGATTAAAGCAGGAACTGCTGAATTCTTGAAAGAACAGGAGGTGAAACGCCACTTTGAGATGGTGTGCAACTACAATACCGAGATAGAATTGTGCTTGTTGGAACCTCAGAAAAAGCAAAAGAAAGGCCGTCTGAATATGCCTTCTGCCGTGGGACATTTCTTTTATGGAACTCACCATGCCAAGCATAAGATATATGTGCTATTGCTAAACACTCAACTCATTACCAGTGGTAAGTTGCTGACTCGTGATGACTATGATCAGATGCTGGGCGAATTCCATCGTCCAGTGGATGCTATAGCCGATACCAAGCCTGTGCTGATTATCGACGAGCCACATCGTGTTGAGCGTGGCGGCAAATCGTATGCCGCTCTTATTGAGAACTTCCGTCCGCAACTGGTGCTGCGCTATGGTGCCACCTTCCCTGAACTGACAGTGGGTAAGGGCAAGAACAAGCATGCAGTGAAGGATTATCAGGAACTGATCTACGACTTGAATGCAGCCGACTCATTTAATCAGGGACTTATCAAAGGTGTTGCCAAAGAGCATCTGGAGTTGCCTGGCGGCAAGAAGGCTGAAAAGAAGGTGAAGGTGCTATCGACCGTGAAGGGTGACTGTGCCAACATGAAGCTAACAAGTGCAGACAATACAAGTAAGACCTTCACGCTCCATGTCGGAGAGAGTCTTGGCTCTATTGATAATGACATGGAGGGCGTTGTGGTGGAGGCTATCAGCAAGAATAGCGTCAGTCTGAGCAATGGTCAGGAGAAACAGACAGGCGAAGAGTTCTTCCCAGATCAGTATGGCGTATCCTATCAGGAGGGTATGATAGAATTGGCCTTGATGCGTCATTTTGAAACCGAGCGCAAGAACTTCTGTCGTGAAGGACTGCCAATCAAGACACTGGCTCTGTTCTTTATTGACAGTATTGAAAGTTTTCGCGGACCTGAGGGCAAGAATGACGGTTGGCTGAGAAAGAAGTTCATCGATATGCTGGAGGCAAGAGTGAAGAAGGAACTGACACGTCAGAACACGCCTGAATACGAAGCATATCTGAAAGCCACTCTTGAAAATATTGATGCTTCATGTGCAGGATACTTCTCACAAGACAATAACGACTCGGATGAGAATATTGCCAACGAGGTGAAGGTGATTCTTCATGGCAAGAAAGAACTTTTGAGCTTTACGGATGATAAGGGCAAGCCAAACGTCCTGCGATTTCTGTTTTCTAAATGGACATTGAAAGAAGGATGGGATAACCCGAATGTGTTTACCATCTGCAAGCTCCGCTCAAGTGGTTCAGAGATTAGCAAGCTACAGGAGGTGGGGCGTGGACTGCGTCTGCCCGTTGACAGTGTTGGAAACCGCATCAGCGATTCTTCCTTCATGCTCAACTACATCGTAGACTTCACAGAGAAGGACTTTGCCAATAAACTGGTTGCTGAAATCAATGGTGAACTTGACGCTGACCAGAAGAGCCCGCTTTCTATCACTGCCGAAGACATCATCAAGGTTGCCGAGAAGCGCAACATGGATGTTAATAAGTTCTTTGCAGAACTGCTGACTAAAGACTATGTTGACATTGAAAAGAAAGTGGTACCTGAGAAATTTGATGATATGTTGATGGACTATCCAGAGTTCAAGGATGTTACAAGTGGCGTGAATACCAATCGTATCATCAACCGTAACAGCAGTCGTAATGATAAGATTCATATCCGCAAGGCAAGATTTGAGGAACTGCGAGAACTGTGGGCACAGTTGAATAGGAAGTACGTTTTGTACTTTGATAGGGCGATAGACAAAAAGATAGAAGCCGAACTGCCTTCAATCATCAAGGATAAGCACGTGTTCTCTTTTCAGACTGTAGAGTCATCTCGTAAGGTTTTGGAATTCGAAGGAAACGTGGCTGTTGCCAATGAAGGAACTCATGCAGAACTGACACTGCATGACCGCCATTATGGCTATAATGAGTTCCTGAAGCGAGCATCAAGATATACCAATATTCCAGTACATATTCTGCATAAGGCTATATGTGAAACAGCAAATGGAGGCTATCATCTCACCAACGAAATGTTCAATGATAGTTCGTTGACTAGATTGATTGGTGCTGTAGATGATTGGAAATGTGACCAACTTGTTGGTTTTGTGCGCTATAAGCAAGCCAACTACTCAGTGAAGGAAACCAAGCTTACTAATGCTGATGGTACAGTGAAGGACGAAGTTGTTCAGGCATACATTGGCAAAAAGAGCGTGTCAGGCGAACCACCTGTCAAGTACCTCTATGATGCTTATGCTCATGACTCTGGTTTGGAATTACAGAATATCAAGACAGAGATAGATGAAGTCATCGTATATGGCAAGATACCATCACACAGCATCTGTATTCCGACTGTGGCATCAAGCAACTACAGTCCTGACTTCATGTATGTGGTCAAGAAGGCTGATGGAACCAAAGAATTGAACATCGTGATTGAGACGAAGGCTTACGATAAGGAATCGCATATATCACCTGATGAGGACACCAAGATTTCGTGTGCTGAGGAGTTCTTCAAGGCCATGACTGCAAATGGTTATACCGTCCACTTCCGAAAGCAGATCAACAGCACAGGTGTTAAGAATATCATTGACGAGTTGGTGACAGGAGCTATTCTCGATAAATGATTTTTACAACTGACAATTTGACAACCCGTCTATTCATATTGCTGCTATTACTTGTCACGGCTGTAGCATGTCCTGCACAGACATCCGACAACTACAAACGTTATCATGGCGATGGTAAGTAGGTAGGGTGTTCAAAGTCTTGAAAAATGCTGCACGATTTTTGACCAAATAGCATAATGGTTGCGGCATAGCAACAAGAGGCGCTGCGCGAACATTCGGCGAAGGTCTGAGGCGAAGCACTGTAGCTCACTTTGCTCGCAAAGTGAGGGGGGCGAATATTGTGGCGGCCAAGCACGAGCTGAAAATCCAACAAAGTCATGCGCTAAAGCGCTGGCCATATTCGCTACGTGTTCGTGGCCCTCACTTTGCAAGCAAAGTGAGCTACAATGTTAGCGCCGCAACAGACGATTATGCGGTGTCAGCGCAAATCTCCGCAGCGAGGGCGCTGCTGCCAATTTTAATATTCTATCTTGAACACCCTAAAATAATGCGTCGGCCCTGCAATCTTACTACTTTTTAGCGAACGCCCTCCTGCGTTCGTTCGCGTCTCGTCCTGCGTTCGATTGTGTCTCGTCCCGCGTTCGGTCGTGCCTCGTCCCGCGTTCGCTAAAAAGTATAGGAACTGAAACGTGAAAGATGCTTACGAAGTAATGTAAGCATCCCGTGCAGGCCGTATTTTACAAAAAAGCCGTAACGCTTTTGGGCGTTACGGCAAAGATATTGTTGAGGATTAATGTTCCTTCGTGGTTATTGGTAAAGGAGGCACTAATGTTTCTGTCCTTCAGTTCATTCTTGTGTTTGAGGCGCAGCGATAACTCTGAACTTCTTTTTCAGGCTGGCAAAGTAGTTGAGCGGGGAAGTAGTGTAGCTGACTTCTCCTCCGCTGAACTTCTCCGTTCCGACTGAGCCGTCATAAAGTCCGCTGATTTTGTATTTCGCCTCAAGACGAATGGTGTATTCACCTGGTTCGTTGATGATGAGCGTGTCACGCGGGTCAGACTTGTCGTAGTCGTAGATGAGTCCTTGTTTTTTCTTGTGTGTGGTGGAATCATTGATTTCGCACGACCATTCGTAGGTTGTGCCGTTCAGCAGTTTTCCCTGCGAGCGCTGCACGGCAGTGACCACGATGGGTTGGCCTGCTTGTAGCACAGTTCCACCGCTCAGCGAGCGGCAGGTGACGTCGGAAAAACGCGGGCAGCGTGAGGTGTATTTAGGGTCGTTGCTGTCTTCAGAACAACTTGCAAATGCCAGCGTCATGCCGATGAACAGTAGGGGAAACAATCGGGAAGAGGTTGTTTTGATCATGTGTGTAAGTGTTTGCGCGTGGAGGCATGGCTGCATGGTGAGCCGTCTCCTGCAGGGAAGTTAGAAATCCTTTAAATGGTTGTAGAGACGTTGTACGGGTAGGCCCATGACATTAAAGAAACTGCCTTCCAACTGTTCGACGGCAATGAGTCCGATCCATTCCTGGATGCCGTAGGAACCAGCCTTGTCGAAGGGCAGGTAGTTGCTAACGTAGTAATGGATTTCCTCGTCGGTCAGTTTGGCAAACTTCACGTTGGTCATGACGGCAAAGCTGTCAACCTTTTCGGCTGTCAGGATGGCAACGCCAGTGATGACCTGATGGGTGTTTCCCGAGAGTTTGTGCAGCATGTTTTCTGCATCTTGTGCGTTGGCTGGTTTGCCCAATACTTCACCATTGAAATAAACCGTGGTGTCGGCTGCGATGATCAGTTCGCTTGGAGACATGGAAGAACGATAGGCTTCAGCTTTCTTCTTGGCGATGAAGCTGGCTATTTCTTCGCCGTCGGTCATGGTTGAAGGATAGCTTTCGTCAACACCAAAGAGGTTGCGCACTTTGAAAGGGATGCCCAAACGTTGGAGCAGTTCTTTGCGTCGCGGCGAGTTGCTTGCCAAAACGACGTCGTATTTTTTGAGATTGTCTAACATGTCAGTTGGTTTTGTTTCTTATGGTTTTCTGAATGGAATTTGTTCTCTGTTTTTTTGGGGAGCGTTTGTTCTGCGCGACAACGCGGGGATGGGCGTGTGTGTCGCATGCTGCACGACTGTTTGCAGAGGTTTTGCAGGGTGGCAATTGTTTTTTTCTTTAGTAATGGTGGAAAAACAAATTGATTGATATTGCCATTACTTACCACCCGAAGGCCTTGTCGTCTTTCATCCAAAGACCTTTCGCACGCATCACTTGCTCGATGACGTCGCGCACGCACCCCATTCCGCCACAGCGGTCGCTGATGTAGCATGAAATGCGTTTGATTTCTTCTGCGGCATCAGCTGGGCAACAGGGGAGTCCGCAGGCACGCATCACCTCATAGTCGGGAATGTCGTCGCCCATATACAGCACCTCCTCTGGTTTCAGATTATCTGTCTCCAGCCAATGCTGGAAGCAGGCGATTTTGACGGAGATGCCTGCAAATACATTTTGAACGCCAAGGTTTTCATACCGCTTTTTGACAGCTGCGCTGCGTCCTCCGGTGATGATGGCCAACTTCAGTCCGCATTTAACGGCCAGTTGCATGGCATATCCGTCTTTGATGTTTGCCGTGCGTTGCGGTTGTCCGTCGCCGTCATCAGAGAGGTAGACGTTGTTGGTGCTCAAAACTCCGTCAACATCGAAAGCCAGGGCCTTTATTTTCGTCAGGTCGTAGTTGATCATTTGTCGTGTGTTATGATAAGTAGGTGTTGTGATTACTGTTCGTTTTCAGTCTGCACCATTCTTGAGCTTTTTCGTTTCAAGGGCCGTGTGGCAGATGCTCTCCGTCATTGTCCGGTAGATGTTTTTCATCTGTGGCATGTCGTCAAGCATTTCCAAGTGTTTGTTGATGATGTTTTGGTCGAATCTCACGGCTGGCCCTGTCTGTGCCGCTACGGGAGAGAGGTGGTGCGCCTTTCTCACGGTTTCGTCTATGAGCGGCAGGAGGGTTTCAAAGGGAATGCCGGCTTTTTCCTTCAGGAGCTTTTCTGCCAGGGCAAAACAGTGGTTGGCGAAATTGCAGGCAAACACCGCCGCTGCATGCAGGCAAAGCCTGGCTTCCGTGTTGAGTTCGCTCACGTGGCTCGTTAGGGAGCGGGCCAGATTGTCAATCATTTTCAAACTCTGGCGGTTGCTTCCTTCGATGTAGCAGCGCACTTCGCTGAAGTTGAGTGCTGCGTTTTTTGAGAATGTTTGCATCGGATAGATAACGCCGTGCCATTGGTTTAGGAAAACGTTGGCTGGCGTGCTGCCTGATGTGTGGATGTGCAGAGCGTTTGGAAAGCGCAGACTGTTGATGGCTGCAATTTCTGGCAACACGTCGTCTTTGACACAATAGACGAAAATGTTTGCTTCCGGGAGGTCGGCAATGTCGTCAATGGCATCGGCTTCCACTTCCGCGGCCAGCGTTTGTGCCGAGGCAAGGGTGTGGCTGTAGACGGCTTTGATTTTCATGCCTGCGTTTCTGAGCGCTTTTGCCATGTGTGTGGCCACGTTGCCTGCCCCGATGAAGGCGATTTGTTGGTCTGCTGGTGTCATGAGTTGTCGGTCGGTGTTGCTTTAGAGGTGTCTTGAATTTTCTGGCGTGGTGAGCAGTGTGTTTTTTGAAATCGTTTGATGCGGAAAAACACTGCCGCATTGCCCGCAGTGGTAGGTGGGTTTTATGTCCCATTTTTTTGCTTCTTTCCCGTTGCGGAGAGAACGCCAGGTTGGCATCTGTGTGTTGCACGTGGCTTCTGATAGAATGTCGTTCGCCGCTTTGCAATGGTCAGAATGTCTCAAAACGTCAGTCTGCCACCCCCGCTTGATAGCGCAAAGTTACAAAAAAACTGGTCTATTGGTGGATTTTTTTTGTTTTTTTACGTTCGTGAAACGGCTTTTACACCTTTCACTCCGTTGAGCTTCTTGATCAATGCATTGAGTGCTTGCGTGTCGCCCACCATAATGGTCAGTGCGCCAGAGAAAAGTCCGTCGTTTGAGTCGATGCTGATGCTTCGGAGCATGATTTTCTCTTCCTTGGAGATGATGGACGTGATGTTATTGACGATGCCCAAATCATCGTTGCCGACAACGTGGAGCGTGATGGGGTATTTGCTGTCGCCCTTTCCGGCCCATTTTGCAGGTACGATGCGGTAGCCGAAGCGTTGGCGGAGCGCTGGTGCGTTCGGACAATTGGTGCGATGGATTTTGATGCCGCCGTTGACCGTGACAAAGCCGAAGACATCGTCGCCATAGACAGGGTTGCAGCAGCGTGCCATTTGGAAGTCGATGCCTTTGAGGTTACGGTCGATGATGAGAACGTCGTCAGACGACGTCGTTGTCTGGTCCTTCTCTTTCTCCATCGTAAATTCGCCTGCGCTTCGCGTGGCGGCGCGTTCGGCCAGTCCCTGTTCGCGTTTTGCAAGCTCTTGGTAGCGCTCAATGAGGGCGTTGGGGTCAAGGCGTTCTTCGGCGATGGCTTTGTAGAATTCCGTCGACTCTTTGTAGCCCGTCTTTTTGATTAGTTGGTTGATGATGGCTTCGTCCCAATCAATCTTGCGGTTTTTCAGTTTGCGCTCCAAAAGTTCGCGGGCAAGGACACCTTCGCGGGCTTGCAGGTCGCGCACGGCGGTGCGAATTTTTGAGCGGGCATGTGATGAGACGGCGATGTTCAGCCATTCCAGGCGCGGCATCTGCGAGGTAGCTGTCAGAATTTCCACGTGGTCGCCGCTTTCCAGTTTTTGCCGGATGGAAACGCCGCGGCCGTTGATGCGTCCGCCAACGCAGTGGTTTCCAATATTGGAGTGGATGTGGTAGGCAAAGTCGAGCACCGTTGATTCTGGTGGGAGACGGTAGAGGTCGCCCTTTGGCGTGAAGACATAAACCTCCCGTTTGTTTACCTTCTCTGAAAGGTTTTCACAGAGCATTTGCTCGTTGCCCGTTTCGAGGGCGCTACGGATGTCGGCCAGCCAGGCATCGACACCGCCTTCGCTACTCTTTACGCCCTTGTAGCGCCAGTGGGCCGCCAGTCCGTGTTCGGCCACTTCGTCCATGCGCTCGGTTCGGATTTGCACTTCCACCCATTTGTCTTCAGGACCTCTCACGGTGATGTGCAGGCTCTCGTAGCCGTTGCTTTTTGGAACAGTCACCCAGTCGCGCAGGCGTTTCAGGTTTGGCTCATAGTGGCCCGTGATGAGCGAGAATACGTTCCAGCAGTCCTTCAGTTCCTGCGAGCGCGGAGAGTCGAGGATGATGCGGATGGCAAAGAGGTCGTAAACGCCATTGAATCCGCATTGCTGCTTCTTCATCTTTTGCCAGATGGAATGGATGCTCTTCGTGCGTCCCTTGATATGGTAGCGTAGTCCTTCTTTGTTGAGCATCTCCGCAATAGGTGCGATGAAGCGTTCGATATAGGCATCGCGTGAACGTTTCGTGGCGTTAAGGTTTTCCTTGATCATGTAGTAGGCATCGTGTTCCAGATATTTCAAGGAAAGGTCCTCCAATTCGCTTTTCAACGTGTAGAGACCCAGTTTGTGTGCCAGTGGCGCGTAAAGATAAGCCGCTTCGATCGACACGCGCCGCTGTTCCACCACGTTGGGCGTGTCTTTGATGTTGCGCATGACAACGACACACCAGGCGATGAGCAGCAACACGTTTCGCATGTCGCCCGCTTGCGTCACAAAGAGGTTGCGGAAGTTGTCGGTCTTCATGGCTTCCGTTTTTGCGTTGAGCTGTTGCGTGCGCAGCAGACCGTGTAGCGAATCCTGCCAGTGGCGCGGCGTTTTTTTGATGAACTCTTCGGCGTCGGCCAGGTCGCCGAGAATGAAACTCAATATGAAAGCTGGCAGCACGTTTCCGCACAGTCCTATTTCATTTGCGGCCAGTTTTACGCTCTCCAAAGCTATGGTGATTTTGTTGAAGCCGAAAGCGTCACGCATGGAGGCTCCTTTTTCCAGTGCCTGTTCCATGAGTGTCCAAAGCTGTCTTGCATCTTTGCTTGACGGACGGATGTCTTTGTTGCGGTATAGTTCCAACAGGCTTTGCCGCAATTGCAGGCGCTCGCCAGGTGTGAACGTGTTTTCTTTCATAATGATCAGTTTTTAAAAGAACGGAAGGTCTTGTCGGGAGGCCTCCCTTGATGATGAGCTGGGCGTGTCTTTGTGCGGATGAATGGCGGCAGGGCGCACTTGAAGGACGATTGCGTCGTTTTGTCAGTGCACCATCGAACGCTATTTTCCTTGTTGCCAGAGGTCGATGAGTTGGCGTGCGAGGCTTACTTTGCCTGGTATTTCAGGCAAATTTTCGCGTGTGAACCATCCGCCCTTGTTGAGCTCAGAGCGCTGGAGTTTCAGCGCTCCGCCAGCATATTCCGCCATGAATCCCACCATGAGTCCGCAGGGATAAGGCCACGGCTGACTCTTGACATATCTGAGGCTTTTGATGGAGATGTGGGTTTCTTCCATCACTTCGCGATGTACACATTCCTCCAGTGTTTCCCCGGTTTCGACAAATCCGGCAACGAGTCCCAGATAGTCGCCCTTGAATTTGTTGCTCTGAACCAAAAGAATCTCCTGACCTTCGTTGCGCGTGATGGCCACGATGATGGCTGTTGCCAATGCGGGCCATACTTCCTTTCCGCAGTTGGTGCAGCGCTTGGAAATGTCGGTGTGCATCGCCATTGGTGCGCCGCAAACACCGCAGAATTTTGTGCAACTATCCCAGTAGAGCAATTCGCGGGCCTTTCCGGCCATGAGATAGAGTGGGGAGGGAAGCGTGTCAAACGACTGTCTCAGCCCCATTATTTTCAGGTTCTCGTCGCATACGGGAGTGTCGATGCGAAAGGCGCGGCAGGGTATTCCGTTGAGGTCGGGAAGCTTCATGACGTGATGCCACGGCTCTTGCTTGACGGGAGGCTCTTCGGCGCAGGGGATTTCATTGTTGTTGGTCAGCAGAATCGTGTCGCTGAGAAATACAAACCAATAGGTTTTCATTCCGTTTTTATTTTTAAAAAGGCAGGTTCCACCGACTATAACAATTGTGTTGTTACAGAGATGAAACCTGCCATAATGTCAAACGGGTAATTCGTTTTTCCCGTTTATTCTTGTGCTCTCATGCTTGGAAAGTCTGAGATTGCCTGTTTTACAATCCAAGAGATTTCTTGACAGCCTCCACCTTTTCCGCAGCTTCTGCGCGGGCGCTTTCATAGCATTTCGGGCAACCCATCTTGCCCATCACTTCAATGTAGAACTTGATTTTTGGCTCCGTTCCGGAAGGACGTACGCTGACTTTTATGCCGTCTTCCGTAAACCACTGCAATACATTGCTTGGTTCTGGGAAGTCGAGCTTCGTCTTGTTGCCTTCGGCATCGGTGGCAGTCAGGTCGGCATAGTCTTTCGTGCATACAACCTTCGAGCCTGCGATTTCCTTAATGCCTTCGGTGCGGAACTTGGTCATCATGGCCTTGATTTCATCGGCACCGCTCTTGCCAGGCTTCACCACGTTGATGGTGTTGTTGAGCGAGAAACCATATTCTACGTAGATGTCCATCAGAATGTCGAAGAGCGTCTTGCCCTGGTCTTTTGCCCAAGCGCAGATTTCTGCCAGGAGAGAGCAAGCGGAAACGGCATCCTTGTCGCGTACGAAGTCTTCGGCCATGAAGCCGTAGCTTTCTTCGCCGCCACCGATATATTGCTTCTTGCCTTCATTGATGCGGATTTCTCTTGCAATCCATTTGAAGCCGGTATAGCAGTCGTGCATTTCCACATGGTTCTTCTTGGCGATTTCGCGGATGAGTTCTGTCGTGACGATGGTCTTGACGATAAACTCGTTGCCCTTCATCTGTCCTTGCGCAATGCGGTTCTTGATGATGTAATAGAGGAAAATCATGCACGTTTGGTTGCCGTCGACGAGCACCCATTCGCCTTTGCTGTTTTTGCAGGCCATGCCCACGCGGTCGGCGTCGGGGTCGCTTGCCATTACGATGTCGGCATCAATCTTCTTGGCCAACTCAAGAGCCAAAGTCAATGCTTCACCGTTTTCGGGGTTCGGGCTGACAACGGTTGGGAAGTCGCCGCTCTTCACCATCTGCTCTGGAACGGTGTGTACGTTTTCAAAGCCCCAGAGCTTGAGCGACTGTGGGATGAGCATCATGCCAGTGCCGTGCAACGGGGTGTAGACAATCTTGAGGTCCTTTTGGCGCTGGATGCAGGCAGGGTCGATGGAGATCGTGTGTACCTTGTTGAGGTAAATCTCGTCGATTTCTTTGCCGACGATAGTGATCAAGTCTTTGTTGCCTTCAAACTTGATGTCTTCCACCTTCACCTTGTTAACTTCTTCAATGATGCCTTTGTCGTGTGGAGCAAGCACCTGTGCACCATCGTCCCAGTATGCCTTGTATCCGTTGTATTCTTTCGGATTGTGGCTGGCCGTCAGGATAATTCCGCTCTGGCAGCCCAGATGACGGATGGCGAAAGACATTTCGGGAGTTGGACGCATGTCTTCAAAGAGATAGACTTTGATGCCGTTTGCCGAGAAGATGTTGGCACTTGTCTCGGCGAAGAGGCGTGAATTGTTGCGGCAGTCGTGGCCAACAACAACAGAGATTTCATCGCGGTCCTTGAAATTCTTGTTAAGATAGTTTGACAAACCCTGTGTGGCTGCGCCAACGGTATAGATGTTCATACGGTTGGTGCCAGCACCCATAATGCCGCGCAAACCGCCTGTTCCAAATTCAAGAGTCTTGTAGAACGCGTCAATCAACTGCGTCTTGTCTGGGTTCTCCATCATGGCCTTTACTTCCTGCTGCGTCTTCTCGTCGTAGAGGGGTGAGGTCATCCATTCGCGGGCAACGGCCTCGCATTTCTGAATCAGAGTTTCTTGATTTTCCATATTATAGGTGGTTGATTTTGTGAGGGCGCTCTGGGATTGGCGCATTTGACGGGTTAGCCTCGTCACTGCGTTGTGCAGCTTTCTTGTCAGTGTGCTCTTTTTGATGGCCGTGCTTTCTTGGGTATCGTTGTCATCCAAGCAGGTTGCACCTTGTATAAGCGTGGCTTCAGAGTATTTGCGGCTTTGCCGGCAATTGTATGTCTTTTAAATGGTTGCGGCCAGAAGTCTCAGAATGTCCCTGTGATGTGTTTCAGTTTTGTTCCAGTGGAAGAATTTCTATCCAATATCCGTCTGGGTCAGAGATGAAATACAACCCCATCTCTTCATTTTCAAAGCAGACGCAATTCATTGCCTTGTGTGTGGCGCGTGTGACTGCATAATCACCTGGAACGCGCAGGCAGATGTGAAATTCGCATTCGCCGAGGTCGTATGGCTGAGGATGTTCTTTGAGCCATGTCAGCTCCAGTTTGAAATCGCTGTTCTCGTTTTTCAGATAAACGATTTTAAACGCTCCGTCTGGCCCGTTGATTTCACCGCACGGCTCCAGGCCAAGAGCTTCGCGATAAAAGGCGATGCTTCGCTCAAGGTCGGTGACGTTGATGTTGAAATGGTCGAATTTCGCTGAGATTTTTGATTCCATGTGTTGTTGAATGATTTGTTGGGGCCGCTTTCTTGTATGGCCCAAGTCGTAGGCAAAGGTAGTATAAAAATGTGATATTGGCGTCTCCTACGAGAAGTTTTTTCTGAAAGCCGTAAAATCTTAATCAGTTGTTTGCAAACCTCTTTTGCCATTGTAATGTGTTGGGATTTTGGCTCGTTCAGTGGCGACGCTTTATACAGCCTAAAACATGTAATCCAGAAATTACTTTATAAAGAATAAAAAGAATAAGCAGAGCCACACCTCAATTTTTATTGGGCGTGGCTCTGCTATTCTTTGTGTTTGTGATGGTGGTTATTTTTTCTTACTATCCTTTGGTTGCGTCAGCTCAATCGTGTAGCTGCGGTTAAGTCCGCTTTGTGATTTGGCTCGAATCCACAGTACGCGATCGGTTGAGAGGTTGGCGCTCTTCACCGCTTCATCGAAATCTTCGGTGGTGCGCATTTCGCGGTCGTTCACCTGCATGATGATGGTGCCCTTTGTTATACCAGCATCCTTCATCTTGCCGCTGCGGATGGCGGATACAACCAGGCCATAGCGGAGGTTGAGCTCCTTCTTTTCGGCGTCGGTTAACGGACGGAGGGCAGCTCCCATCATGTCACTGTCAACAGCTTCGACTTTAGAAGTGGTACCCTGCACGTTGCGGAGAGTGACGGTGGCTTTGCGCTCTTTCTTCTCGCGCATGTATGTTACTTCAACTTTGTCGCCAGGGCTAAGCTTTGATATCTGTTCTTGAAGCTGGCCCATGTTTTCGACCTTGTGGCCGTTGATGGCGGTGATGACGTCGCCTTCTTTCAAAACTTCTTCAACTGCACTTCCAGTGGTTGTCTCGGCAACGTAGACACCAGTGAGTGTGCCCAGATCAACGTCTTTGCCATCGCGTTCTTTCTTCTGGTCGATGTAGGCAGAAACGTCGTTGCCCTTGATGCCGAGAACGGCGCGTTGCACAGTGCCGAACTTTTTGAGGTCGTCCACAACCTTGTTCATGATTGATGTCGGGATGGCGAAGCCGTAGCCAGAGAAAGACCCTGTTTGTGAGTACAGCATGGCATTGATGCCTACCAGTTCGCCACGGGCGTTGACCAGTGCTCCTCCTGAGTTACCAGGATTGATGGCAGCGTCGGTCTGTATGAAACTTTCAATGCCGCCTGTTGCGCCAAGTCCTCGCGCTTTGGCACTGACGATGCCAGCTGTGACGGTTGACGTTAGACTGAACGGATTGCCGATGGCAAGAACCCATTCGCCCACTTTCAGGTTTTCTGAGTTGCCAACAGTAATGGGTTGCAGTTTGTCGGCCTCGATTTTGATGAGCGCCAAGTCGGTCTGGGGGTCAGTGCCGATGATGCGGCCCTTAAATTCGCGGTTGTCGTTAAGTTTCACAAGCAGTTCGTCGGCATCTTTCACCACGTGGTTGTTAGTTACGATGTAGCCGTCGGCCGAGAGTATCACGCCAGAGCCAGCACCTTGCCGCTTCGGAGTTTGGATTTGGCGCTGCTGTTGGCGGCCACCGCCGTTTCCGAAGAAGTCGCTGAAGAAATCTTCAAACGGGTCAACATATTGGATGGTCTGCGTTTTGCTGTTGGTGGTGACCTTTATGTACACAACGGAATTGACGGAATTTTCGGCTGCATACGTCAAGTCGATTGGTTGGGCAACTGAGGCCTTTTGTGCTGTCGCTGGGATGCCGGCTCCGAGAAGGAGTCCGCCAGCAAGGATGAACAATGATAATTTCTTTTTCATGCTAATTATACATTTGTTTTTTAAGATTTTGCTTTCGGTTGGGGCACGTCCTATATGCGTGTCCTGTATGATAGGCCCCACGCTTTGGGGCTTGTTTTTTTAACTGAGCGCAAAAATATAAAAAACCACCATTAGTGTGTATGCTGTGTGTGATAAAAAAGATGGGCGAATCACCAAATTTAACATGGAAGTGAAGCGGCTTAACAGTGTTTTGAATATGATGAAGCGGTTTTTCCATTTCTTAGATGAGCGGTGTTTTCTGACGGATTGAGCGCTGCAGATGAACAGTATTTCCAGGGTGGGCTTTCCCGTGAAAAATGGTTTTGTTATGCAGGGAATAATATGTATAGCAGAGTATAATGTATTATATATGTATAAGGGTGGCTGCATTACAAAAAGAAAACTTGTTCGTTTGTATAGAAAGGCGGCCGTATTGGACGATTTTTTTTGTGGAGATTCTTTGTTGTCTGAGATGATCGTTTCGGGGAAGTTTGCCTGGTTATATCCTTATTTTGATATTTCGAGATAGATGATATGGTGGTTCTGGGCTTAAATTTGTCAATGAAATCTTGTAAAAGGCCATTATTGCATTGGGTGAATGTATGATTTGATATTGTGATGTCTATCATGTGGTGATAGTAACAAAGTGCTATATGATATGATTTGTTGCTTTACAAAAGTAATTTAAGGGGTAACGAGCCTGCTTGGCTTGCGTGACAAAAAAGAGAATGGGGAAAATGTTTTTTTACGGTATGTGGCAAAAAAATATCATATTGTTTGGGTGGCACGGATAAAAGAATTATATTCGCAGGTGTAAAACTCATTTATTCTACTAATCTAATCGTATCAGAAATGAAGAAATACAATTTTGGCGCGGGTCCTTCTATTCTCCCGCAGGAAGTGATGAAAGCAACTGCAGATGCTTGCGTTGAATTTCAGGGTATGGGATTGTCTTTGATGGAGATTAGTCACCGTACAAAGGAATTTCAGGCCGTGATGGATGAAGCGCAGGCATTGTTCAAAGAGTTGCTTAACATTCCGGAAGGATATTCTGTGTTGTTCTTGGGTGGTGGTGCAAGTTTGGAGTTCTGCATGGTGCCCTATAACTTGCTCAACAAAAAAGCTGCCTACCTCAATACAGGCGTGTGGGCCAAAAAAGCTTTGAAGGAAGCTAAACTTTTTGGCGAAGTGGTGGAAGTTGCTTCTTCAGCCGATGCTAATTACACCTTTATTCCAAAGGGGTATACGATTCCTGCTGATGCTGATTATTTCCATATTACAACAAACAACACGATTTACGGAACGGAGTTGCATGAGGATTTGGATAGTCCAGTGCCTTTGGTGGCTGACATGTCCTCGAATATTTTCTCTCGCCCAGTTGATGTGAGCAAGTATGGCCTGATTTATGGTGGTGCACAGAAGAATCTCTCTATGGCTGGCGTGACTTTCGTGATTGTCAAGAATGAATTGCTCGGACATGTTGACCGTCCGATTCCGACGATGCTCGACTATCGCACGCATGTTGAAAAGGGCTCTATGTTCAATACACCTCCTGTTGTTCCTATCTTCTGTGCTTTGCAGACATTGAAGTGGATTAAGGCTAATGGCGGTGTTGAGGCAATGCAAAAGCGTGCCGAGGAGCGTGCTGAAGTGCTCTATTCTGAAATCGACCGCAATAAGATGTTCCGTGCCACGGTGACGGCAAAGGAAGACCGCTCTTATATGAATATCTGCTTTGTAATGGCTGATGAGTATAAGGAGTTGGAGGCCGACTTCTTGAAGTTTGCTACTGAGCGTGGTATGTCTGGCATTAAGGGACACCGCTCTGTTGGTGGTTTCCGCGCCTCTTGCTACAATGCGATGCCGCTTGAAGGCGTCAAGGCATTGGTGGCTTGCATGCAGGAATTTGAAGCTCAACATTAAAAAATACCAGACACCATGAAAATACTTATTGCAACTGAAAAGCCGTTTGCTCCTGTCGCAGTGAATGGAATCAGAGAAATTGTCGAAGGTGCAGGCTATGAATGTGCTGTGCTTGAGAAATATACAGAAAAGTCGCAATTGCTCGAAGCTGTTGCTGATGCCAACGCACTGATTATCCGCTCGGATAAGGTGGACGCAGAGGTTATGGCGCATGCCCCTCAGTTGAAGATCGTTGTACGCGCCGGCGCTGGTTACGACAATGTGGATTTGGCTGCCGCCACTGAGCGCGGCATTGTCGTGATGAACACACCTGGGCAGAATGCCAATGCTGTGGCAGAACTCGTTGTTGGTTTGTTGCTCTTTACCGTGAGAAACCGCTTTGATGGCACTTCCGGTACGGAACTGATGGGCAAGAAAATCGGTCTCGTTGCATTCGGTGCTGTTGCCCAAAATGTGGCACGCATTGCTGCTGGTTTGGGCATGACTGTGGCTGCTTTCTCTCCGACAGGTCATCCTGAGAAAATAAAGGCTGCAGGATTTGAGGCATACGAGAGCCTGGACAAACTTTTCCAGGAGTGTGATATTGTCAGTCTTCATATCCCTTCTAATCCGCAGACTCAAAAAAGTATTGGTTACGACTTGGTGTCTAAGATGAAGAAGAAAGCCATCCTGGTCAACTCTGCCCGTAAGGAAGTCATTGATGAAGAGGGCTTGATTAAGGCCATGTGCGAACGCGAAGACCTGCGTTATGTTTCCGATCTCAAGATGGGAGCACATGACGAAGCCGTCGAAAAGTTGGGAGGCCGCTATGTGTTCACTCCTAAGAAAATGGGAGCACAAACAGCGGAAGCCAATATCAACGCTGGCTTGGCTGCTGCACGTCAAATCGTTGCCTTCTTTAAGGACGGTGTGACAACTTGTCAAGTAAATAAGTAATTCTATAATTCCACAAAGGGTTTCCTTGCATATCCCGTAAGTGTATATCTGATACGGCAATGTAGGGAAGCCCTTTGTGTTTACCATTAAAGGATCGTCTTCAAGACGGAAGTTCTTTTAATTCTGATAATATTCTAATCATACAGGCAGGCGGCATCTCGTTTTCTGTGAGAATTTTTTTGTGGCGTAACGGAGGTGTATTCCGATATGCTGCTGGGGAAGCGATATGCAGTATCTCTGTCTGGTAAATCTCAAAAAAACATGCCTAAAGTTAAGCCCTTTAGAGGTCTGCGCCCACCGAAGGATCTGGTGGAGCAGGTGGAAAGCCGACCATATGACGTTCTCGATTCGGAAGAGGCGCGTGCTGAAGCCGGAAACAATGAGAAATCTCTTTACCATATTATCAAACCAGAAATCAATTTTCCGGAGGGGACAAGTGAATATGATTCTCGGGTGTATGACAGCGCCGCCGAGCAGTTTGAGAAATTCCAAAAGAACGGATGGCTACTGCAAGACGAACAGGAGAATTATTATCTCTATGCCCAGACCATGAATGGGAAGACACAGTATGGAATCGTGTTGTGTGCGCATGTTGATGATTACATGAATGGCAACATAAAAAAACATGAACTGACACGTCGTGACAAGGAAGATGATCGCATGAAGCACGTGCGCATCACCAATGCCAACATTGAACCCGTATTCCTTGCCTTCCGCCACAACGATGTCTTGGCGGAATTGATAAAGAAATATGCGGCGCAGGAACCCGTCTATCATTTTAAAGCGCCTGTCGATGGCTTTATTCATCAGTTTTGGGTGATAGATAACAAGGGAGACCAGAATGCCATCACTGAAGAGTTTGCAAAGATGGACTCCTTATATATAGCAGACGGTCATCATCGTTCGGCTGCCGCTGCGCGTGTCGGTGCGGAAAAAGGCGAAAAAGAGGGCAGGGGAGAGCACGACTATTATATGGCTGTGTGTTTCCCAGCAGAGCAACTTACAATCTTGGACTACAATCGTGTGGTTAAAGACCTGAACGGACTTTCGGAAGAGGATTTCCTGAAGGCTTTGGAGAAAAACTTTACGGTTGCTTGCAAGGGCGAAGAGAATTATCGTCCGCAGAAGATGCACGAGTTTTCATTGTATGTCGGTGGCAAATGGTACAGTTTGGAAGCCAAACCTGGAACGTTCAACGAAAACGATCCAATTGGGGTCTTGGATGTAGATATATCTTCGCGTCTCATATTGGATGAAATCCTGAACATAAAAGACTTGCGGAGCGACAAGCGCATAGATTTTGTTGGAGGGTTGCGCGGTTTGGGTGAACTGAAAAGGCGTGTGGACAGCGGCGAAATGAAAATGGCGCTCGCTCTCTATCCCGTTAGTATGCAGCAAATCATGGATATTGCCGACAGCGGAAACATAATGCCGCCAAAGGCCACATGGTTTGAGCCGAAACTTCGTAGCGGATTGGTTATTCATAAACTCGACTGAAAATCGGGGGCGAAAATCTGCTTGTATGGCAAAAAATCCACGAATAATTTTATTTTCAAGCGTATAAAAGCCCAAAAAAATATTGCTTTCAAAAAAAAATAGTATCTTTGCAGCCGCTATGACGAGTAACAATACCTTGCAGATAGACTTGTTTGCAGCCGCCCGCAGTGGGCAGAAGCAAAATTTCAGCCTCTCAGATTCGTTTTTTGAAGAAATGGATCAAGAGGAAATTGTTGGTGGCCAATTGCAAGTGACTGCATCTGTGAAAGAAAACGCTGGAGATTATTTTAGCGTTCAGTTCACGGCAAAAGGGGAAGTTAGCGTTTTATGCGACCGCTGCTTGGAACGCGTGGTTTATGACGTTGATGTCGAAGACGAAGCCTTAGTATATTTTGGCGATGGCGAACCCTCAAATGAGGAAGCTCGCGTGTTGCCACCGCGAATAAATGTGTATGACCTGGCGTGGGATGTATACGAGGCTGTTGAATTGTCTCTTCCATTGCAACGAATTCACCCAGCGGGCCAGTGTAATCCCGACATGGTGGAACACTTGAGAGCATTCGGAAGCGAACAAGGTGACGAAGAAGCCGAAGAAGCGGAATAACGACCATGGAATATTAACCAATTAAAGTATTAAATAGAAATGGCACATCCTAAAAGAAGACAATCTAAAACGAGAACTCTGAAACGTAGAACTCATGATAAGGCTGTAGCGCCTACGTTGGCTGTTTGCCCTAACTGCGGTGGTTGGCACATTTATCACACGGTTTGCCCGTCTTGCGGATACTATCGCGGCAAGTTGGCCATCGTGAAGGAAGAAGTTGCAGAGTAATCATTTATTCTTACTATTAAAGAGGAGGACAACGTCTTTTATCAGGCCGTTCTCCTCTTTGAGGTTTAGTGTGCCACCCTTTCATCTGTCAGAAATGAGATTCGTCTGAGCGAAATGTTTCTGTGTTTTGGTATCGGGTGGTGGGCTGAAAATTAAGAAGTCTTCAAGTTATAATAATATATGGAAAAAATTAATGCCGTCATTACAGGCGTGGGTGGCTACGTTCCTGAATATGTGCTGAACAACGACGAACTTTCTCGTATGGTTGACACCAACGACGAATGGATTATGACAAGAATCGGCATTAAGGAACGTCGCATCTTGAATGAGGAAGGTCTTGGAACCAGCTATATGGCACGTAAGGCTGTAAAACAGTTGCTGGAAAAAACTGGCACTGATCCTCAGGAGGTTGATTGCGTGATCATTGCCACAACAACTCCCGACTATCATTTCCCTTCAACGTCTTCAATCGTGGTTGGGCGTCTCGGTATGAAGAATGCCTTTGCCATTGATATGCAGGCTGCTTGCTGCGGATTCTTGTTTGCCATGGATGCTGCTTCAGGTATGATCCAGAGCGGACGCTATAAGAAAATCGTTGTTTGCGGTGCCGACAAGATGTCCAGCATCGTGGATTACACAGACCGCGCCACTTGCCCGATTTTTGGTGACGGTGCTGCCGCAGTTATGCTTGAGCCTTCTCTTGAAGAGGGTATGGGATGGCAGGATTCATTCCTGCGTGCGGATGGAAAGGGACTTCCTTTCTTGTGCCTGAAGGCTGGCGGTTCTGTTTGCAGTCCTTCTTATTTCACCATCGACCATCGCATGCACTATCTGCATCAGGAAGGCCGCACGGTGTTTAAGTTCGCTGTAACAAACATGAGCGATGCCTGTGCACTTATTGCTGAACGTAATCACCTCGACAAGGACAACATCGCTTGGGTTATTCCTCATCAGGCCAATGTCAGAATCATTGAGGCCGTAGCACATCGTCTGGAATTGTCTATGGACAAGGTGATGCTCAACATCCAGCGTTATGGTAATACTTCTGCGGGAACATTGCCTTTGGCTTTGTGGGATTACGAGAAGCAGCTTAAGAAGGGCGACAATTTGATTTTGACGGCCTTTGGAGCTGGATTCACTTGGGGTGCTGCCTACGTTAAGTGGGCGTATGACGGATCTAAGTAATTTACTTGGCCCATTCTTGACAAATACAATTAATAATTCAAGGAAGCCGAAGGTCATGGGCAAAACCATCGACTTTCGACTTCCTTGTCCTTTTTTGTAATGGCATCTTGCCGACAGGCGGGGCATGCTGTTGCACATTCTCAGAATTCAGATAAGAAATCTTGGGCGTTGCTTTGAAAGATGCCGTTTTTGTCGGCATCCTTTCCGTTTTCAGATGGACGCTCAAATTTGATTTCTTATAATTGGTGCATCGCTTTTTTCTGACAGTCAGGAAGAAGAGCGTAGCACACCATGCAACTGGCAATGGAGCAGAGAAACGCCTCTGTCAGTACCAGCCACAAGAAATAAACACTAAAACAAATTTTGATTACCTGTTAAACAGCCATGCACAAAGCCGGTTTCGTAAATATCGTCGGTAACCCGAATGTAGGAAAATCAACGCTCATGAATCTCTTTGTCGGTGAGCGTATTTCCATTGCCACTTTTAAGGCGCAGACAACACGCCATCGCATCATGGGTATCATCAATACGGAGGATGCGCAAATCGTATTTTCGGATACCCCAGGGGTGTTGAAGCCAAATTACAAGTTGCAGGAGTCGATGTTGGCATTTTCCGAGTCGGCTTTGCAGGACGCAGACGTCTTGCTTTACGTGACAGACGTTGTTGAGAAAATTGACAAGAACAGCGACTTCCTGAAGAAGGTGGAGCATTTGAATGTGCCCATTCTCGTGTTGATAAATAAAATCGATCTTTCAAACCAAAAGCAGTTGGAATCGCTGGTTGACACTTGGCATGAGTTGATACCGAAGGCTGAGATCTTTCCCGTGTCGGCTTCTGCTAAATTCAATGTCAACAATGTGCTGGCTCGTATCAAGGAACTTTTGCCAGATTCACCGCCTTATTTCGATAAAGACCAGTGGACCGACAAACCAGCGCGTTTTTTCGTGACGGAAATCATTCGTGAAAAAATCTTGCTATATTACGATAAGGAAATTCCTTATGCAACGGAAGTGTTGGTTGAGAGTTTCAAGGAAACAGACCAGCAGATTCACATCAACGCCCTCATTTTTGTGGAGCGTGAAAGTCAGAAGGGCATCATCATTGGCCATCAAGGTGTGGCCTTGAAGAAGGTGTCGACCGAAGCCCGGAAAACGCTTGAGAAGTTTTTCGGCAAACACATTTACCTTCAGGTCTTTGTCAAGGTCGATAAAGACTGGCGAAATTCGTCGAAGAGACTGGAGGCTTATGGATATAAACTTGATTAGTAAACATAATACAATATAACACACTATGTCAAAATTAGTAGCAATCGTTGGTCGTCCAAACGTTGGAAAGTCAACCTTGTTCAACAGACTGACGGGGACGCGTCAGGCCATCGTTAGCGATGAAGCCGGAACTACTCGCGATCGCCAATATGGCAAGTGCGAATGGGGAAAGCGGGAGTTTTCTCTGGTAGACACCGGCGGCTGGGTGGTCAACTCTGACGATATTTTCGAGGAGGAAATCCGCAAGCAGGTGATTCTTGCAACACAGGAAGCCGACGTCATTTTGTTTCTCGTTGACGTGAAAAACGGAGAGACAGACTTGGACTTGCAGGTTGCAAAGATTCTCCGCCAAACAAAGGTGCCTGTCATCCTTTGTGCCAACAAGACAGACAACAACGAAGACAGATATAACTCAGCTGAGTTTTATTCATTGGGACTTGGCGAGCCATTCTGCATCTCGGCTGCAACGGGAAGCGGAACGGGCGATCTTTTGGACGAAATTCTCAATAAAATGGGCCCAGAAGACAATGGTAACGATGAGGACAACAGCATTCCACGTTTCTCTGTCGTTGGCCGTCCAAATGTCGGAAAGAGCAGCATCATCAATGCCTTTATTGGGGAAGACCGCCATATCGTCACGGACATTGCCGGCACAACGCGCGACAGCATCTTGACGCGTTACACCAAATTCGGCTTTGACTTCTTCTTGGTTGACACTGCTGGTATCCGCAAGAAAAACAAGGTGACGGAGGATTTGGAATTTTATTCCGTCATGCGCTCCATTCGTGCCATCGAAAATTCTGATGTCTGCATTCTTCTTTTGGATGCTACGCGCGGAATTGAAGGACAGGACATGAACATTTTCCAGGTCATACAGCGAAACAATAAGGGATTGGTTGTAGTGGTCAACAAATGGGACTTGGTTGAAGACAAATCCCAGCAAGCCATTTCTCATTTTGAGAATGCCATTCGAAGCCGCATGGCACCGTTTTCTGATTTCCCCATCGTTTTTGCATCGGCGCTCACGAAGCAGCGTATCTTCAAGGTGCTTGAAATGGCAAAGGAGGTGTTCTTAAACAGACAGCGCCGCGTCAGCACATCGAAACTCAACGAAGAGATGCTGCCGCTCATCGAGTCTTATCCGCCACCTTCAATCAAGGGAAAATACATCAAGATTAAATATTGTGCGCAGATTCCAGAGACGCAGATACCATCATTCGTCTTCTATGCCAATTTGCCGCAATACATCAAGGAGCCATACCGTCGTTTCTTGGAAAACAAAATTCGCGAGCGTTGGAATTTCAGCGGAACGCCCATTAATATTTTTATACGACAAAAATAAAACGTCTCATGAGAAAGGTCTTGACAGTTATTGGTTTGAACCTGTTGCTCATGATGTCGTGTGCTGATAGCAAATTAAAGGAGGAGTCTGTTTCAGACGTTCCTCCTTATTTTGTATCTGCCGACGACGTAAAGCAAATCTACGGATTCTATGTGGCTGGAGATTATGCTTCATATATAGAATGTATGATGCAGAGCGCGGAAATGACGCCAGAATATAAAGCGCAAATGCTTGTCTTGTTGAAGCAACACGCGGCAGACCAGAAAAAAGAGGCTGGCGACGTAAAAAGCGTTGAAGTTGCCCGCCTCGTGCCATACAACAAGGGGAATGGGGCAGAGGCTTACTTGAATGTCACTTATGAAAAGGGGGCGACAGAAGAAGTTATGCTCCAATTGGTGTATAACGGCAGCAGATGGAGATTGCGCTGATACTCCTGTTTCCTGCGTAGGTATTGTTGAATAACGTTGAGTACCTGCTTACCTACTTGTCATTACATGATTCCACTAAAAGCCGAATCCATCCCCATCTCTCGTCCTGATGGGGGATGATTCCTGCTCTGTAGAAAACGCTTGGTGCTAAACAGAAAATCCAGAGTTGCGACTTTATGGCGAACGCCGTCCCAGACGCAGTTGTGCCTCGTCCCAGATTCGGTCGTCTCTCGTCCCAGATTCGGTCGTCTCTCGCGCCAGATTCGGTCGTCTCTCGTCCCGCGTTCGATAAAAGGTATAGGATCTGGATTGGCTTGTTATGGTTGCAGTTTTTTATATCTGTATGGCGTTCACACAAACAGAAAGGCATCAAAGCACATCGTTAGTGAGAAATATGCTTTCAAATGGCTTCAGGCGCTCGTAATTTTGTATTCGTGTGGACATTATGTCATGTTTTTTCAATATCTTTGCAGAGTTTAAGACATCAGTATTTAGCGCTGTTGGACATCGGGCGTTGAAGAGGCGTTCAATTTCCAGTTACGGCCATGATTCTCCTTCGGTTTCCTCGCGTGAATCGCGGCGGAAGAAGGTGCAACCCGTAATATGTTTTGGAAATTGGCTTTCGTTTTAATGCCCGTTTAAGCGTGGGTGATATGCTGTCTTGTGCTTGAAAAACAAATCATTGTCCGTGTCGTACACATTGACATGAGGCATTTAGTAAGAAGAAATTTTTGACGAAATAATCGATTATTAATAATATGGAACGGTTGTACAAAATCAGAAAAGGGTTAGATCTTAACCTAAAGGGAGAGGCCGCTATGAAAATGCAGCCTTTAGAATTGGCAGAAGCCTATGCCATTTCCCCGACAGACTTTACAGGCGTCGTTCCTCGTTTGTCAGTGAAAGAAGGTGAGCATGTCCAGGCGGGCGATGCTCTTTTCATTGACAAAGCGACAGAACGCATCAAGTTTGTATCGCCCGTAAGCGGGGAAGTTGTCGCCATTGTTCGTGGCGAGCGTAGAAAATTGCTCGATATCGTGATTAAAGCCGATAAGCAGCAGAGTTACAAAGAATTTGGTGCTGTGGACGCTGACGCAATGAATGGCGAAGACGTGTTGAACCTCTTGTTGGAGTCTGGTCTGTTTGCATTCTTCATGCAGCGTCCGTATGATGTGGTGGCTTCGCCAGCAGACAAGCCCAAAGCCATCTTCGTTTCCGCTTTCAGCAAGATGCCTTTGGCAGCAGACTTTTCGTTCGTGGTTAAAGGACACGAAGGCGCGTTTAAAAGCGGTTTGAATTTGCTTTCAAAGTTGGCAAAGGTTCATTTGGGCATCTGTCCAGAACAGGAAGGCGCTTCTTTCATTCCGACAAAGAATGTTGAAGTCAGTGTTTTCTCTGGTCCTAACCCAGCTGGAAACGTCGGTGTGCAGATCAATCATGTGTCTCCTGTCAATAAGGGAGAAGTGGTTTGGACGCTCGACCCGAACGTAGTTGTTATGATTGGCCATCTTCTTGAAGCCGGACACGTTGACTTGACGCGCCGCGTTGCAGTTGCTGGTTCTTTGGTGAGTGCGCCTCAATATGTAGAAACAAAAATCGGTACGCCTCTGAAGCACGTGCTGAAGGGATTGACCGATGTGTCAAACGCCCATGCACGCATTATCAACGGCAATCCGCTCGTTGGAAAGAAATCTTCTTCTGAAGGATTCTTGGGTGCATTCTCAAAGGAAATCTGTGTGATTCCGGAAGGCGACGATGTGCATGAAGCATTTGGCTGGATTGCCCCACGCTTCAAAGATTTCTCAACGAACCACAGTTACTTCTCATGGCTTTTCGGAAAGTCGCGCAAATATGACCTCGACTGCCGCATCAAGGGCGGACAGCGTCACATGATCATGAGCTGCGAATATGAGAGTGTGTTCCCGATGGACATTTATCCAAGCTATCTTGTCAAGGCCATTATCACGGGCGACATTGACAAGCAGGAAGAACTTGGTATTTATGAAGTTGCTCCAGAGGATTTCGCCGTGGCAGAATTTGTTGACTCTTCCAAACTCGAACTGCAGCGTATCGTGCGTGAAGGTCTCGACATATTAAGAAAAGAAAATGCCTAAAATTCATAACAACATTTATGATACAAAAATTTTTAGATAAGGTTAGACCGAATTTTGAAGACGGCGGCAAACTGAAAGCTTTTCGTTCTGTCTTCGAGGGCGTCGAAACATTTCTGATGGTGCCGAATGCCACTTCTAAAACTGGAGTAAGCATTCATGATGCCATTGATTCAAAGCGAATCATGTCTTTCGTGGTCATCGCTCTTTTGCCGGCATTGTTGTTCGGCATGTATAATATTGGTTATTGGCACTATCATCAGGCTGAATTGGAAGCCAGCATGCTGACAATGTTCCTCTATGGTTTGGTGGTCATGCTGCCAAAAATCGTGGTTTCTTATGCCGTCGGCCTCGGCATTGAGTTCGTGGTTGCCCAGTGGAAACACGAGGAAATCCAGGAAGGTTATCTTGTGAGCGGTTTGCTTATCCCGATGATTGTGCCTGTTGATTGTCCGTTATGGATGATGGCCGTTGCGGTGGCTTTTGCCGTTATTTTCGCTAAGGAAATTTATGGCGGAACGGGTATGAATATTTTCAACCCTGCTCTCATCGCCCGTGCATTCCTTTTCTTTGCCTATCCTTCAAAGATGAGCGGTGATACGGTATGGGTAAATCACGATGCCGTGTTCGGACTTGGTAAAACTTTGACCCCCGACGCTTACACTATGGCAACGCCTCTTGGTGAAGCAGCTTCAGGCCATGCAATTTCGACCGACTTCACCAGCATGATTACTGGTTTGATGCCAGGTTCCATTGGTGAAACAAGTGTCATCGCCATTGCCATCGGTGCCTTCATTCTGTTGTGGACGCGAATTGCCTCATGGCGTACCATGCTCAGCGTTTTCGTGGGCGGAGCTTTGGTGGCCTATCTCTTTAATATCTCGGGCCTTGACAGTGGTGTGGCGCAGATTCCTTGGTATGAACACCTCGTTCTTGGCGGTTTCTGCTTCGGTGCCGTCTTTATGGCAACAGACCCAGTGACGAGTGCTCGCACTCAGAACGGCAAATTTGTTTATGGCTTCCTAATCGGTGCTTTGGCCATTACAATCCGTGTGCTCAATCCTGGTTTCCCAGAAGGCATGATGCTTGCCATTCTCTTTATGAATATGTTTGCTCCGCTTATCGACTATTGCTTCGTGCAGCGCAACATCAGCAAGCGTGCCCGTCGTGCTAAACAACAATAAATAAAGCCACAGTCATGAAATTAAATACGAATAGCAATACATATACGGTACTTTACGCCAGCGGCGTGGTTATCGTTGTAGCCTTCTTGCTGGCTTTTGTTTCTTCTGCGCTGAAGGAACCATCTGAGGCCAACGAACGAATTGACCAGCAGAAGCAAATTCTTGCATCTCTGAATCTGACTCCAGAGAAATCTGAGGTGGAATCTCTCTATAAGCAGGTTGTTAAAGTTGACCCCATCGTTAACGAAAAGGGTGACGAGGTAAAGCCAGATGGCGGTTTCACGGTGAAGCGTAAGGATATCTCAGCAGAGAATCTCCCAGTGTTTGTTTGTGAAGTGAATGGTGAGAAGAAATATGTTCTCCCTCTCGTTGGCAAAGGTCTTTGGGGTTCCATCTGGGGCTATCTTGCAGTAAACGACGATTGCGAAACCGTTTATGGTGCATTCTTCAGCCACGAAAGTGAAACGGCTGGTTTGGGTGCCCTCATCGCAGAGAAGAACTTCCAGGACGAATTTAAGGGACAGAAATTGCAGGACGAAAAAGGAAATTACCTTTCCGTCGTGAAGTTCGGTGCCAAAAGAGAACATCCGGAAGTGGAGTGCGATGGCATCTCAGGTGCTACGCTCACTTCAAATGGTGTCACCAACATGCTTCGTGAATACTTGGCAATGTATAAGAATTATTTGTTGAAACTGAAAAAATAAAAGCAGATACACATGAGTCAATTATTTTCAAAAGACAATAAGCAAGTGTTTCTTGCTCCGTTGAACCTCGACAATCCGATTCTTGTACAGGTTCTCGGCATTTGTTCGGCGCTCGCTGTAACCGCTCAGTTGGAGCCGGCCATTGTTATGGGACTCTCTGTAACAGTCATCACGGCCTTCAGCAACGTCATCATCTCTCTCATCCGTAAAACCATTCCCAACCGCATTCGTATCATCATTCAGCTGGTCGTTGTGGCTGCCTTGGTGACAATCGTCAGCATGGTGCTCAAAGCTTTTGCTTATGATGTCAGCGTGAAACTGAGTGTGTATATCGGTCTTATCATTACCAACTGTATTTTGATGGGACGTCTCGAGGCATTTGCCATGATGAACGGACCGTGGGAAAGTTTTCTCGATGGTATCGGAAATGGTCTTGGCTATGCTTACATCTTGGTTGTCATCGGCGCGGTGCGTGAATTCTTTGGCGCAGGCACATTGCTCGGCTTCCAAATCATCCCTCAGTGTGCATACGATGCTGGATATGTCAACAACGGCATGATGACGATGCCTGCCATGGCCATGATTCTCCTTGGCTGCGTGATTTGGGCACATCGGGCCATGAATAAAGAAGAGAAGAAGTAAGACTCTTCAGCTTCGAAGGAACAGCCTTTGAAGCCTGAATAAAACAAACTCAAACACTATCACAAATCTCAATATGGAACATACATTGAGCTTATTTGTCCGCTCCATTTTCGTGGACAATATGATATTTGCTTCCTTCCTGGGCATGTGCTCTTATTTGGCTGTGAGCAAAAACGTGAAAACTTCCTTAGGTTTGGGCATTGCCGTTACCTTCGTGTTGTTTGTCACGGTCCCTGTCGACTATCTGCTCCAAACCAAGGTGCTGTCTGAGGATGGCATTTTCGGTATCGACCTCACCTATTTGTCTTTCATCCTTTTCATCGCGGTGATTGCAGGTATTGTGCAGTTGGTGGAAATGATAGTGGAACGATTCTCCCCTGCGTTGTATAGCGCCCTGGGTATTTTCCTTCCGCTCATCGCTGTAAACTGTGCCATCATGGGAGCCAGTCTTTTCATGCAGCAGCGCATTCAGATGGACCCTAACACCAGTTCGCAAGCCATCGGAAACATCGGCGATGCCCTTGTTTATGCCATCAGTTCTGGTATTGGTTGGACTTTGGCAATTGTTGGTCTTGCTGCTATCCGTGAAAAAATGGCCTATACCGATGTGCCAAAGCCCCTTCGTGGTCTCGGCATCACATTCATCACGGTTGGATTGATGGCTATGGCCTTCATGTGCTTCTCAGGACTTGACATCTAAACATTTAAGGAACTATCTAAAGAACACAAATAACGATGAACATTAATTTCATTATAGCGAGCATCGGTGTCTTCCTGGTCATCATCCTTTTGCTCGTGGCCATCTTGCTCATTGCCAAGCGTTATCTCACTCCTTCAGGAAACGTTACGCTGACATTGAATGGCAAGGAGAAAATTTCTGTGTCTCAAGGATCAAGCCTTCTGTCAACATTGTCTGAAAACGGAATCTATCTTTCTTCAGCGTGTGGTGGTAAGGGATCTTGCGGACAGTGCAAATGCCAGGTCGTTGAAGGCGGCGGTGATATCCTCGATTCTGAAAAGAGCCATTTCACGCGTAAGCAGGTGAAAGAACACTATCGTCTGGGATGCCAGTGCAAGGTGAAGGGCGACCTCTCGGTTGTGGTGCCAGATTCGGTTCTTGGTGTTAAGGAATATGAGTGTACTGTCATTTCTAACAAGAACGTGGCAACATTCATCAAGGAATTTAAGGTGCAGCTTCCTGCTGGCGCCCACATGGATTTCTTGCCAGGTTCATACGCACAAATCAAGATTCCTGCGTTCTCTATGGATTATGACAAGGATATTGATAAGAGCCTCATTGGTGATGAATATCTTCCGGCATGGCAGAAGTTTGGCCTCTTCCCTTTGAAGTGTGTCAATACAGAACCAACCGTGCGTGCTTATTCAATGGCTAACTATCCTGCTGAAGGCGATGTCTTCATGCTGACCGTACGTATTGCCACTCCGCCGTTTAAAGCCGATCGTAGCGGATTCATGGATGTCAACCCAGGTATTGCTTCTTCATACATCTTCACTCTCAAACCGGGTGATAAGGTGATCATGAGCGGTCCTTATGGTGATTTCCATCCGCACTTCGATTCCAAGAAGGAAATGATTTGGGTCGGCGGTGGTGCTGGTATGGCTCCTCTTCGCGCTCAGATTATGCACATGACGCGTACATTGAATTGCCGTGATCGCGAAATGCATTATTTCTATGGAGCACGTGCTTTGAATGAAGTCTTCTATCTTGACGACTTCCATCAGTTGGAGAAGGACTTCCCGAACTTCCACTTCCATCTTGCTCTCGACCGTCCGGATCCTGCAGCAGATGCAGCAGGAGTGAAGTACACTGCAGGTTTTGTTCATCAGGTGATGTACAACACCTACTTGAAGGATCACGAAGCTCCAGAAGACATCGAATACTACATGTGCGGTCCTGGCCCTATGTCAAAGGCCGTTGTCGGTATGCTTGATGGTCTTGGAGTTGAGCCGGAAAGTATTATGTACGACAATTTTGGTGGGTAACAAAGCTGCCAAGATGAATTTTACTATAAACGCAAGAAAGCCGCTGAATATTCAGCGGCTTTCTTGCGTTTATAGTAGTACTCTCTTAGATCTTTTTTCGTGTAGATGGATAGTGGGAAACAAAGAGTGGAATACCCTTCAAAACGCAACGCAGAAGGCTTACGGAGGTATTGCCCTAAGCATGCGCATTCTGTGTAAGAGGGTCTTGATAGAAGTACTGATTATGGCAAGTTTATGGAAAAGGATTTGTCCGACCAGGTTAAGCAAAGGAAAATAATTCTATATAATCAAGTAGTAAAGATGGTGGTATTGGCTCCGAAGATGTGAACGCCATGAAGATGTAAGTAAGGTTTGGAGATTGAGGTCAATTGAAGCCCCTGTAACGAAGGCGGAGATGCTTCTAATGTTATTTGTCAGCAATGAGTATAAAATGGCTGAGGAGCAAAGAATCACATTGTAAAAATATTCTGACCCAGAATATGATTTGACGGTTGTAAGTTTTTACGAGAGGGAAATAAAAAAGCGTATCAGTTTCCCATTCAGAAAACTGATACGCTAATTTGGTTATTCTGTTAATTCAGAGAATTATTCGCCTTTTTCCATTTTTGCCTTCAATGCAGCGAGAGCATCGTTGTCGCCCAAGCTGTTTGAAGCCAACTGGTTTTGAATTGCTGCAGTGCTTTCTTCCTTCTTGGTAGACTTGCGAGCGGCCTTCTTTTCAGCGCGTGCTTCAGAACGCTGAGCGTCTTCGAAGGTACGGCTGTGAGAAAGGATGATACGCTTGCTGTCCTTGTTGAATTCAATCACCTTGAACGGAAGTTTTTCGTTGAGTTCAGCGTGGCTGCCGTCCTGCTTGATGAGGTGCTTAGGAGTTGCGAAACCTTCTACGCCATATTCGAGCTGAACAACGGCACCCTTGTCAAGCATTTCGATGATAGTACCTTCGTGGATGCTACCTTCAGTGAAGACAGTCTTGAATACGTTCCAAGGATTCTCTTCGAGCTGCTTGTGGCCGAGTGACAAACGACGGTTGTCCTTGTCAATTTCGAGAACTACAACTTCGATGTCTGCACCAATCTGAGTGAATTCTGATGGATGCTTGATCTTCTTAGTCCAAGAAAGGTCAGAGATGTGGATGAGGCCGTCAACACCTTCTTCGAGTTCTACAAATACACCGAAGTTGGTGAAGTTGCGAACCTTTGCGTGGTGCTTAGAACCTACAGGATATTTAACTTCGATGTCCTTCCAAGGATCTTCCTTGAGCTGCTTGATGCCGAGAGACATCTTGCGGTCAGTGCGGTCGAGAGTCAAGATGACAGCTTCGACTTCATCACCTACCTTCAAGAAGTCCTGAGCTGAGCGCAAGTGCTGGCTCCAGCTCATTTCGCTTACGTGGATAAGGCCTTCAACGCCCGGAGCGATTTCTACGAATGCACCGTAGTCAGCCATCACGACAACTTTACCCTTAACCTTGTCACCTACCTTGAGGTTAGGATCGAGGGCATCCCAAGGATGCGGAGTGAGCTGCTTCAGACCGAGGGCAATGCGCTTCTTCTCTTCATCGAAGTCGAGGATAACAACGTTGAGTTTCTGGTCGAGTTGAACGATTTCGTGTGGATCGCTTACGCGGCCCCAAGAAAGGTCTGTGATGTGGATGAGACCGTCAACGCCACCGAGGTCGATGAATACACCGTACGGAGTGATGTTCTTAACGGTACCTTCAAGCACCTGACCCTTTTCGAGCTTAGAGATAATCTCTTGCTTCTGAGCTTCGAGCTCAGCTTCGATGAGAGCCTTGTGAGAAACGACAACGTTCTTGTATTCTTGGTTAATCTTAACGATTTGGAATTCCATGGTCTTGCCTACGAATACATCGTAGTCGCGGATAGGCTTAACGTCAATCTGAGAACCTGGCAAGAATGCTTCGATTCCGAATACGTCAACAATCATACCACCCTTAGTGCGGCACTTGATGTAGCCTTTAACCACTTCCTTGTTCTCAAGAGCCTGATTAACACGCTCCCAAGATTTGCTTGCACGAGCTTTTTTGTGAGAAAGAACCAACTGTCCTTTTTTGTCCTCCTGGCTTTCAATGTAAACTTCTACCTGGTCGCCTACCTTGAGTTCAGGATTGTAGCGGAATTCACTGACAGGGATGATACCATCGCTCTTGTAGCCAATGTTTACAACTACTTCGCGCTTGTTGATAGCGATGACAGTACCTTCAACGACGTCATTTTCGTTGACGCTACCAAGAGTCTTGTCATAAGCCTTCTCGAGCTCTTCTTTGCTCTGAGCGCTTTCAGTGACTCCGTTTTCGAATGCATTCCAGTCAAAGTCAGACAGAGGTGCAACGTTCTTAAAATTCTCCATTAATAAATTGTTAATAAATAGGTTAATTAAATAGTTGAACTTATATGTTGTTTATAAACGCCGCAAAGTTACGCATTTTTTTTAGGTTGATGTTTTTTTTAGCGGATTTTTTGATGTGAGTGGCGTGAAAATGTGTAACTTAGCAGTTGCTAAGTCGGCTCTTAGTAATCTCTGCCATCTTTCGGAGCAAGTTGCTCTGGTGGCTGTTAAACTAATAGTGATAGAAAATTTGAATATGAAGAAGATTTTTTCTTTTGTGATGATTGCTTCTCTTGCCTTATTTGTGGCGTGTGGAGATGGTAAAAAAGGTCAGGCGGAACAGGATACTTCTGACTCTCTTGCCGTTCCAGTGAAGGAGAACCTGTCTTGTTGGACCAATAAAGATAGCACGATATACGGCCGTGCTGACGGTTTTGGACAAAGTGCGTTTACGCTGCTGACTTCTGATGGCCGTGAACTTGACATTGCCCTCACATGCGACGAAGAAGGGGAGGGACATTATGGAGTGATTTATGGAGACAGGGAAGACACTGCCCGTTATGCCGTGACCACAAGAAACAACGACGAATGTCTTGGCGTGATGATCAACCTTTCGCAACTCGACAAATTTATCAAGGGACAATACTCTATATATAATTGCCGTTTGGTTTTGTGCATGGAGAATGCGCACGACACGGTGGATATTGTAGAACTGAACGACCGGGTGTTTGAAGCGAAAGGGCAGGGGGGAAAGCTCTATAAATATGTGAATAAGTAAGATTCGACTTGTGTCTTACTTGTTTAAAGGGATTTGTTGCTCCATAGCACGGAGCGTTCGTCGTGCGATATTTGCTTAACGCCTGTGCGGGATAAGCCTGTGGGGTGCTTCGGCATTTCTTCATCCCATTTCTAAGAACATCCCCAAAATAATGAAGCGAAAACTTCGTTTGCATTCGATTGGTGCAAGCGGAATTTTCGCTTCAATTTTATTTCCAACGTAAAGTCATTTCATTTCGTTGTTTTCTTTCATGTCAATCTCCTCACCATGTTGGTCATAGAAGATGTATTGGAGATATGAAAGCTTCTGATTTGGAATCACCTTGATTCCAAGTCCGTACTTGATTTGCCATTTGCGCTTCAAGCTTACGATGCCTTGGTTGATATAAGCTGCAACAAATGGGTGCACGTGAAGTCGGAATTTCTTGATGTTGAGATTGTTGACCAAGAAACTGATTTTGCTTTCCAGGGTGTCGGTAAACAGGAGGCTTGATTTGATTTTTCCTGAACCGCCGCAGGTCGGACATGTTTCCTCAACGGTTACATCCATGGCTGGGCGAACACGTTGGCGGGTTATTTGCATGAGGCCGAATTTCGAAAGAGGTAGGATGTTGTGTCGCGCTCTGTCGTTGCGCATGTTTTCAACCATTCTTTCATAGAGTTTCTGCCTGCTTTCGGCGAGTGCCATGTCAATGAAGTCAACAACGATGATGCCGCCCATATCCCTGAGTCGTAGTTGTCGGGCTAATTCGTCTGCAGCCCCTAAGTTGACATCCAGAGCATTGGCTTCTTGTCCGTCCGTTGACTTGGAACGGTTTCCGCTGTTGATGTCAACAACGTGTAGGGCTTCTGTATGTTCAATGATCATGTAGGCGCCATGTTTGTAAGTTACCGTTCGTCCGAAACTCGATTTGATTTGTTTTGTAACGGAGAAGTTGTCAAAGATGGGGACATTCCCGTTGTAGAGTTTGACGATATGTTTGCGGTCTGGTGCAATGAGTCCTACATAGTCGTTGATTTCGTTGAAAACATTTTTGTCGTTGACATAGATGTTTTCGTAAGAAGGATTAAACAGATCGCGTAGCAGGGCCACGGCACGGCTGGTTTCTTCGTAGCAGAGGAAAGGCAGTTTTTGCTGGCTTTGTTTGGCTTTCTGTATTTTTTTGATTGCAGCGTCCCAGCGTCCCAATAAGATTTTCAACTCCATATCTAATTCGGCAACACGTTTGCCTTCGGCCACAGTTCTGATGATGACGCCGAATCCTTTTGGCTTTATGCTTTGGATTAGTTGCTTGAGGCGTGCACGTTCTGCGCCGCTTTTAATTTTCGAGGAGACGGAAACTTTGTCTCCGAATGGGACGAGGACGAGAAAGCGTCCTGCGAACGACAATTCGCAGGTCAATCGTGGCCCTTTGGTTGAAATTGGCTCCTTGACGATTTGAACAAGAATTTCTTGTCCGACCTTCAATGTGTTTTGGATGCTTCCTTCCTTTTCAAGAATCGGTTGTCCGAGTGCTTTATGAATTGGCGCGTTTCTTTTTCCGTCAGCATTCAGGTCGAGAAATTTCGCCATGGCGTTGAAATTAACGCCTAAATCAAGGTAGTGTAGGAAGGCATCGCGTTCGTATCCGACATTCACGAAGCAGGCATTAAGTCCTGGCATCAGCTTGCGGACTTTTGCAAAATAGATATTCCCAACGGAAAAGTGCTCCGCGCGCCCTTCTTGTTGAAACTCTACAAGTCGTTTGTCTTCAAGAAGTGCTATGGATATGTCTTTTTGTTGGACATCTACGATTACTTCGCTTGTCATTGTAGTGCATTTCTGGACAGTCTGCCGTTGTCTGTCTCCGCATTCGCTTTCAGCTTCTCCCTGCTGGGCGAGGCCGTTTCTCTTGTGAGGGAGAGGAAACACGGCGGGAAATGTCCTGTGTTTGAAAATATAAAATGTGCCAATAAGCAAAGCCGCACTTTTTGTACTCTTTTCCATATTGGCACATCTCTTTTTGAGAAAGGCTAAGTGCTTACTTGCTCTTATGTCTATTCTTTCTCAGTCTTTTTTTACGCTTGTGCGTAGACATCTTATGTCTTTTTTTCTTCTTTCCGCTTGGCATAGTGTTATGTTTTTAGACGGTTATAAATGTGAATTGTATGTTTATTTGATTTCGTGCATAAAAGTCTTGGCAGGCTTGAATGCAGGGATGTTGTGTTCAGGGATGATGATGGTTGTATTCTTTGAAATGTTGCGGGCTGTTTTCTGGGCACGCTTTTTCAAAATGAAACTGCCGAATCCGCGAAGGTAAACGTTTTCTTCGTTTGCCAAAGATTCTTTGACAGATGTCATGAATGCTTCGACAATGTTAAGCACGGTTGGCTTGTCAATGCCAGTCTTCTGAGAAATCGAATTTACGATGTCTGCTTTAGTCATCTTAGCTGTAGTTTGTTTTTATTGTGTTAAACCTCTTTGTGAAATCGGGTGCAAAGATATAATTTTCAATTGGTTTGGAGAAACTTACAGCTCTGTTTTTTGCCTTTGTAAGGGTAAAAAAGCAAGTTCCGCAACATTTTGAAGACTGTAAATATGTTTTATTGCCAGTCTTTATGCCGTTTCAAATTTCCGGCCGGCGTTGAATGTCGGTTGCGATTGCAAAGTCAGAGCAGGGAGCTGTCTTTTCTTGACGGCGTATTGTGCCTTCTGTCAACCATTTGGCGTTACATCCTTCTGTCAATTAAAAATTTTGAAAGCTACAAGATGAAAAGGCGTGACTTATCCCTTCGTCCGTTCAGACTGGAATCTTTTCTATTCTGCGGATGTGTCTGCCGCCCTCAAAGTCCGTATTGAAAAATTCGTCCATGATCTTTCCGGCCTCTTCGCTTGTGATGTAGCGTCCTGGCATGACCAAAACGTTGGCATCGTTGTGCAGGCGTGTCATGTGTGCGATTTCAGGAATCCAAACGAGGGCAGCTCTGATGCTCTGATGCTTGTTCAGGGTCATGGAAATGCCTTCGCCGCTACCGCAGATGGCAACGCCTTTTTCGCATTCTCCGTTTTCGATGCCTCTTGCCAATGCGTGTGCAAAGTCGGGGTAGTCGCAGCTTTCTTCGCTATAGGTGCCATAATCCTTATATGGCATCCCTTTTTCGTCAAGATATTTTTTGACGAACTGTTTGAGTTCAAATCCGGCGTGGTCGCTTGCCAGTCCAATTGGGAGCATAATGAAAATGTTTTATGAGGCGCTTGTGGCGTCCTGGTGATGATGGATAACGGTTGTGGGTGAGGGCAGATCCTTGGATTTGTTGAATCTACATTTAGTCAGCCAAACTCGCAGCAGGCGTTTTGTCAAACCATTCGCGTCTGCTTACCTTTACTTGTATTAGGGTGGCCCCGTTCGTTGTATGAAAGAGCCACCCTAATGATAGATTACATATTCTTTTGGTATGAAACCAGTTTCTTAGTCGTTGCTCTTTAAGAAATCAACAACTTCCTGGTGGATGTTTTGCGGGGTGTAGCCCAGCTTCTCATCAAGCACTTTGTATGGGGCGCTGAATCCGAAGCTCTCAAGGCCGTGAACCTTGCCGTTTGCACCAACCAAACCCTCAAAGGTTACAGGAAGACCAGCTGTCAGGCCGAATATCTTGGCGTTCTTCGGGAGAAGCTTCTCTTGGTATTCTTTTGTCTGGCGGCGGAACAGACCTTCGCTCGGGCAGCTGACAACGCGTGCCTTGATGCCGTCTTCTTTGAGCATCGTGGCCGTTTCAGCCAATGTGCTTACTTCCGAACCAGAAGCAACGAGGATGACATCAGGATTTTCTTCAGCAACAACTTCATAGGCACCGAATTTTACGCCATCGTAGTTCGTGTTTTCGGGCAAATCGTTGACGTTCTGGCGGCTGAAGATAAGTGCCGTCGGCGTGCTGAAGTTTTCCATGGCCATCTGCCAGCACTTGGTGGTGGCGTGAACATCACATGGGCGGAATACGCGTACACTGTCGAGGCCGCTGTGGTTTTTGAGTTTCTCCATCAAGCGGATTTGTGCCTCTTGTTCAACAGGTTCGTGCGTTGGACCATCTTCGCCGACGCGGAAGGCATCGTGTGTCCAGACGAATTTCACTGGCAATTCCATGAGAGCTGCCATACGGATGGCAGGTTTCATATAGTCGGAGAACACGAAGAAGGTTCCCATTGCCGTGATGATACCTCCGTGGAGTGTCATACCGATGCAGACACATGCCATTGTCAGTTCAGAAACGCCAGCCTGGAAGAATCCGCCTGCAAAGTTGGTGCGTGTGATCACCGTCGTGTGCTTCAAGAAACCATCCGTTTTGTCTGAGTTGCAGAGGTCTGCAGAGCTGACAATCATGTTGGGCACATATTCTGAAAGCAGAGACAAGCAGGCTGAAGAACCATTTCTGGTTGGAGAATTTGGCTTTTGCTTCAAGCTGTCCCAAGGAATGTTTGGCAATTTGTTGCTGAGCCAGTCCTTGAGCTGTGCTGCCTTTTCAGGATTGCTTTCAGCCCAGCTCTTTTCTTCCTGACGCAGTTTGCCAACGATTTCGTTCAGTTCGGCGCGTCGGTTTTCATAGAGTTCGGCCACTTCAGGGCGGATGACGAACGGATTCTCAGGATCACCGCCGAGGTTCTTGACCGTGTTGGTATAGGCATCGCTGCCGAGCGGAGCGCCGTGCGTTTTGCAGTCACGTTCGTAGCTCGTGTTGTCGGCCTTGCGGGCACCTTTTCCCATGACGGTGTGTCCGATGATGAGCGTTGGGCGCGCAGTTTCCTCGTTAGCCTCTTTGAGCGCTTTGCGGATTTGTTCGCAGTCGTTGCCGTCAATTTCGATTACGTTCCAGTTCCAGGCGCGATACTTCATGGCAGTGTCTTCAGAAATCACTTCCGAAGTCTCTGTTGAGAGCTGGATTTCGTTGGCATCGAAGAACATGATGAGGTTGCCCAGACCCAAGTGTCCGGCAATGCGTCCTGCGCCTTGTGATATTTCTTCCTGAACGCCGCCGTCAGAGATGTAGGCGTAAATCTTTTCACGCTTGAATCCTGGGTTGCCAGTGCGGGCGTAGAGCGCTTTTGCAGCGATGGCGGCACCGACAGCGTAGGTGTGTCCCTGTCCGAGCGGACCAGAGGTGTTTTCAATTCCGCGGGCGAAATTAACTTCCGGGTGTCCGGGAGTTGGCGAACCCCACTGGCGGAACTGCTGTAATTCTGAAAGACTGAAGCGTCCGATGAGTGCAAGTTCCGAATAGAGCATGGGCGACATGTGTCCAGGATCAAGGAAGAAGCGGTCGCGGCATTCCCATGTCGGTTCGTTGGGGTCAAAGACCAAAAATTCGGAGTAGAGTACGTTGATAAAGTCAGCTCCACCCATGGCGCCGCCGGGGTGTCCTGACTTAGCTTTTTCTACCATTGCGACAGACAATACTCTGATGTTGTCTGCAGCCGATTTCATTATCTGTATTGGATTTTCCATATGTTTAGCAATCATCGGTTTGTATTGTTGGGCAAAAATACAAAGAAATGTCTGATAGACAAAATAAAGCGCTGATTTTGTGATGTGCGATGTATGAAATGAAGGGCTGACGGAAGGAAAAACAATCAAAAAGACCGCGAGTTACTGCAAACCCGCGGTCAATGAATCATGGGGCGTCCTGAAATACGAAGTTTGGAACACTCCTACTTATATATAGACGTTGCATTCGTTGCAGAATGCCCTCTCTTCAACAACGTTCCAATTGATCAAGCCCCAAATCTGCTTCAGATGTTCCGCTCTGTTGTTGCGGTAGTCGATGTAATAGGCATGCTCCCACACGTCCAGCGTCAAGATGGGGTGCAATCCGCGTGTAAGCGGATTTCCTGCGTTTGATTCGTTCTCAATGGTTAGCGTTTCGTCGTTGTGCAAAACGACCCATGTCCATCCTGCTCCGAATAGCGTCGTGGCGTTTTGCAACAACTCTTCCTTGAATTTCTCAATCGTTCCAAACGATTTCATGATAAGGGCACTGAGACGCGGACTCATCTCCGTTGGGGTGGGCGATAGTTGTTCGAAATAAAAATCGTGGTTCCAGGCTTGTGCGGCATTGTTGTAGAGAGCGCCAGAAGCTTTGCAGATGATTTCCGGCAGTTCCATATCCTCATATAGCGTGCCTTTGATCAGTTCGTTGAGCTTGTTGACGTACGTCTGAAAATGCTTCCCGTAGTGGAAGTCAATGGTTTCCGCACTGATAGCTGGTGAAAGTGCCTCCTTTGGGTAAGGCAATGGTGGCAGTTGGTACATCATGGTCGTAGTGGTTAATGGGGTGAATAAAATGTTTTGGTATTGGCGAAAACGAAGACCGTATAATTACTCTTGGTTTTGTCCGAAGAGGCCGTTTCAGAGCATCCTGTTGGCAAATCCTTGAAAGTTCTCAAGGCGCTTTTCTGCCGTCGTTTGATGTTGCGTCACGTGGTGTTCCGTTTTAAACGTGAAACGCGGAATAATCCGCCCTATTCATATAGGTGGAAAATCCGGTCCATAAGCTGCCATTTCTCTGAAGAAGTGGCACCGCTTTTCGTCTTTTGGTATCTCCCGGTCAGTGCTTCCCATTCTTCTTGCTTCGGAAGTTTGGCCAGTTTCTCCATCGAATCATTCCAATTGAAATCCTCTGGTGTTTCAACGATCATAAACAGGCAGTTCTCCAGCAGATAAATCTCCATTTCGAGAATCCCCACTTCTTTGATGCCGTCAAGAATTTCTCTCCAAACGTGGTCTTCGTCATGCAGTTGTTTGTATGCAGCAATGAGCTCTGGCTCATCCTTCAAGTCGAGTGTCTGGCAGAATCGCTTGGTCTTGATGCCAAATTGCTTCTGCGCATATCCTTCCTGTTTCATTGGTTTGAGATTTTGTTTGTTGCGCCCTCCCCGTCAGTGGAGTGGGGAAGTCGGAGCAAGGTTTATTTTAGTGTTTGCCTATTTAGCAGGTGTTCAAAACTATTCATATCATATCAAACTGCTCTTTCGCTGCTTTCATATTATAAAATAATTCTGAACATCTACTTACCGTTGCTAAGTTCGGAATTTCTTGTGACAGGACAAACACCTTTAATCTTAAAATTGCCACTCTTAATGTTAAAACATATATCTCGCCACTTCTCATCTCCGTGTTTTGGGAAAGACAAGGCGTGTTGTATGCTAATTTCCACAGTGCACCTTGAAACGGGCAAGAAAAAAACATCCCCATTCTCATAATTCCTTTCCCTCTCTCTTTCCTGGCTTATTCTGAGAATTTATCTGGCAGACTCCTCAGAATTTGCTGAACAGAAACTTTGACACTACATTTTAACACTCCAAATTTCTTTTTGCCGTGGTCTGTCACGATAATGCCCTATCTTTGCAGCGTCAAATAATCCTCCGCGCCATGCTCTCTCAACTTGTCAGCGCCTCTCGCCCCAGATTCGGTCGTCTCCCGTACCTGATTCGGTCGTGCCTCGTCCCAGATTCGGTCGTCTCTCGTCCCAGATTCGGTTGCGTCTCGTCCCGCGTTCGCTGTCAAACATAAGGAGCGTGTCGAAAGAAAAGGATTCAGGATGATTTTCAGCGCTGTATTCCTGTTTCCTTACGCGCGTTCGCCCTGCATCATAGCAGACAACGGCGCGTTACTTCCCCAGGGAGGTGAAGAATGACATCCCAGACAATTTTCAAACCTAACACTAATCTTAAACCATGTCAATTATTTCATTTTCATTGCGTGAGCTGCCACGCTTCACAGAAGAATCGCCAGTGGGCTATTATCCCGTAGTGGCGAATGCCGGTAAGTTTACGCCGGAGCAGTTGTATGAAACGGTACAAAATCGTTGCACCGTCACTTCGACCGACATCGTGGCGGTTATGGACGCCTTGGTGAATGTCGTTGCAGAGAAACTCTCGTGCGGAACCAGCGTGGAGATTCCGGGGTTGGGCTATTTTAGTCCGATGATTTCCTGCCATCGCAAAATTGCAGACAGAAATGACAAGAAAGTAACGCGGGATCTTTACGTGAGAAACATTGCTTTCAAACCAAAAGTGGGATTGCGGAAGAAAATGCACGATGTGCGTTTCAAGCGCTCAACGCAAGTGCCTTACGTGTTCTGCGTCTTGACGGATTCGGAGATCCTTCAGCGTATTCGCGATTTCTTCAATTCTGAGAGCGTTCGTTTCCTGAACCGCGCTGTTTTTCAATCTCTGACAGGTTATAGCCGTTCAACGGCCCAGAGAACATTGAGTCGCTTGACAGAAGAGGGCCTGTTGCAGAAACAGGGACACATTTCTGCTCCATATTATATATTGACGGAGAAGGGAATGGACAGCCTTGAGAAGCAGTCTGCAAAACGACGGGAAAACTGAAAGAAAAAGCGGCGAATTGCCTGTAAAATGGTAACTTTGTTCAGCGCCGAACAGTTTAGTAATAGTTCAAGTAGTTTTTTAAGGGGTGTTCTATAAATTAGCTTGAGCCGATTTTACATTTATCGCGAAGCAGATTGTTGTATTTCAAAGACGAGCATAGCGAGCTATGTGAGTCTTTGAAATACAGCAAGATGCGAGTGAGAACTGTAAAAGCGGCCAAGTCAATCCTAAATAAAAAATCTCCATTAAAACTAATTTATAGAACATCCCTTAACCCTTACTAAGGTGCAGTGAATAACTTAATTGCACGAAAAACTTAAACCTATGGTAACATCAAAAACAATTTATTCCTTCCTGCTTTCTGAGCAGGAAGGGCAAATACTTCTCACGGCACAGGAATATCCCTGGAGTGTTCTTCAGGTGGTGCCTACCACGCCAGCAGACTTTGAGCGCACTATGGCGATTTTGAAGAAGCGAGGTATGGTGGCGCATCACGACACAGACCGTACATTCTTCATCATCCATCTGTCGAGTGGCGACCACGACGGACAACACCCGGAGCATCATATCACCATCACACAGGAGAACTACAAGCAGTTTTTAGAAGCTCTCAAGGCTGCGATGGCACAGGCAGCAGTGTGGTATGAGGTGAATGTTAGTTCTAAAATGCTCTCAAATGGGTAATTTGAATCATGACAAAAAGCTAAAGGTGCGGAATATGCGTGTGTATAACTATTGTGAATTGCTTTCAAATTGGTGATTTTGTCCAGACAAACAGCCGTCCTCACTTGATTTATATACTGCTAACGTTGTGAATTGCTTTCAAATTAGTAATTTTGTCCTATGGCAAACAGCCGCGGGTAAAAATATTTTGTCTACTCATAGTTGTGAATTGCTTTCAAATTAGTAATTTTGTCCTATGGCAAACAGCAATTGAAATAGTTCTCTATTGGTTCACCGGGTTGTGAATTGCTTTCAAATTAGTAATTTTGTCCTATGGCAAACAGCAGCAGTCCAAGTGCAACAGCGAACAGCCCGTTGTGAATTGCTTTCAAATTAGTAATTTTGTCCTATGGCAAACAGCCTTGCGGTTGTTTTCTATCATATCGCTAAGTTGTGAATTGCTTTCAAATTAGTAATTTTGTCCTATGGCAAACAGCGAGCAGCCTGCCCGACTCTGTTGCGTAGAAGTTGTGAATTGCTTTCAAATTAGTAATTTTGTCCTATGGCAAACAGCAATTAATATATTATGAGCAATGAAACTATTGTTGTGAATTGCTTTCAAATTAGTAATTTTGTCCTATGGCAAACAGCTTGCCGAAGATATGGCATGGAAGAATACTAGTTGTGAATTGCTTTCAAATTAGTAATTTTGTCCTATGGCAAACAGCTTGCCGAAGATATGGCATGGAAGAATACTAGTTGTGAATTGCTTTCAAATTAGTAATTTTGTCCTATGGCAAACAGCTAACTCCGTCAAACGTGAACTTATTCCTACGTTGTGAATTGCTTTCAAATTAGTAATTTTGTCCTATGGCAAACAGCAAAATGATTAACAAGATAGCCGAGGAAATGGTTGTGAATTGCTTTCAAATTAGTAATTTTGTCCTATGGCAAACAGCGTGCATCTCTCCTTCCACTCGTTACTGGCGTTGTGAATTGCTTTCAAATTAGTAATTTTGTCCTATGGCAAACAGCTTGATTCGTCTTATGTAAAGGAAATCAATGCGTTATAGTGACAAATAGAAAAAGAAAAAGTTTGTCATAGAAGAGGTAGAATGAGAAATGGTAAAGGCTTTTCTCGGTTCTACCTCTTTCTTGTTTTAGAATAATTCCAGTTGAACCCCTTCCGCTTGAACTTTTTGAGTTTTCGTGCCAAAAAATAATTCCATGTTTGAAAATTGTTTGTCTGTTATACATAATATTCCCACTTTCCCATGTGGAGGAAGGCGTGATTTTATTCGTTTGATGTGTACTGCGGCATTCTCGCTGCTGGCGCAGTTACGTATGTAGATTGAAAATTGAAACATCGTAAACCCATCGTCCAGAAGGAATTTGCGGAATATTGTATATTCCTTTATGTCTTTCTTCGTCTCTGTGGGCAAATCAAAGAACACTAAAATCCACATAACTCTATATTCGTTTAAGCGTTTCATAATCAACTCGTAGACATTGACGGATAGGCAATTTTGCGTATTTCGCCGCTGAAACATTTTACCAGAGAGGCGGTGGTTGTTGTTGCGGCAATCATGAGCGGGCTGCGTTTGCCGTTGATGTTGACATCCAATGTTGGGATGCTTAGCAATTGGGCTTTCAACGCAGTTGTTAATTCTTTGTAGTCGGTGTTGCTCCGTATGATTCTCAATATCAGTTCGTCAACGTAGGGACGATATGGCTCCATAATGTCATCTGCCAGGCAGTAGGCATTATATCGGTTGTGGTGGTGTATGCCCAAAGTTGGCAACAGACCGCTGCAAACGAGTGAGCGTGCAATGATGGCACGCAGGATGGCATAGCCGTAGTTGAGCAGATTGTTGGGAGGCATTCCTTCGCGTTCGCGGATGAAGTTAGGGAACTCTCGATGAAAAAGGTTTTTCCAATAATAAACGGCCGCCCGTGCTTCCAAGTTGGTGGGGTCTCCGCTCTTCAAGGATTCGGCCCAGGCAAACATGCACCGTGTTTCGGTTTCTGTATTGTGTTTGAGAACGTAGGCTTGGTTTTCAATTTTTGCCTTCATCGTTTGCTGCCACAGCTGTTTTTGCAATGGCTTGGAAGCGTCAATTTGCAACCGGAATCTTTCGTTTTGAATGGTGTTGCCATAGAGAGGGAGTTGAAGGCCTACTGGCATGCTTCGGGAGTTGCAGGTGATCAGGGCGACATTGTTTTCAAGCAGAGCTTCCACCAGTCCTTGAGTGATGGTGATTTGTTGATGGTCGAGCACCACCACTCCTAAATCTTCAATGGGTTTTGTTGTGATTGATTCTGCTCGAATGATGTCTGCAACATTTTGAGATTTCTCCACTGCGGGCATTTTGATGACCAATTGTTTGTTGCGTAGGCTCAAGTAGGCGGGATTTCCAAAATAGAGAGTTTTCTTTATCATGGTCGTAAGGTTTTAAAAAGCATAAGACTGCAATTGTAATCATCTGTTTTGAATTACAATTGCAGTCTTGTTGCCAGATCCTTTAGTATGTTTTATTTACCCAGGCGGTTAATTTTCAGAGGAACGCAATGTTCTTTGATGCTGCGTCTGTCTTCTGTGAGCTCAATTTTGTTTAGAACATTGAACTCTTTGTTTTTGTATATGAAGTCTGCCACAGTGTGAGGAATGAAAAAGCATTGTTTGTAGGTGGCACTTACCATCTTATAGATTTGCTCTTTGTTGAGATTGTTGTCGATGGAAAATCCGTTAGCCTCTTCCTCTTCCGACGGCATATATACAAGGTCGTTGGGAGAGAGCGTGAAGAGCAGTTTGTCTCCTTTCTCGTTCACGCTGGGGGCAACGGACAGCCCTTGCTTCTTGCATTCGATGGCCGTGCGCAAATCAATGGTCTTGAAACTGCGCTTGCCATTGCTGTCTGCGTATACAGCAAAAAACAGGTTGGTCTCTTTGGCTGTGGTGACGTACTTTTTTGAGCGATTTCCTTTTTGCCCTATGGGGAAATAGCCGCCGTTGTCTTTTTCAGAGACCCTCACCTTATATATAGGCAGATGTTGCTTTCCACCGTTCAGCGATGCGATGTTGGCATTCATGTCTTCGATGCCTTCTGGCGAAAAAGCCTTCTTCGGTTTTTTGGCGTATCGGCTTAGGTGGTTTTTCAGAATCTTTTGGATGCCAGTGTCCGTGATAGTGTTGATTTTGACCTCATCAAAGGATTCGTCAAGCGGTTTTCGTATGGCAACAATGTGTGTGGCATCTGCATCGTTGGAAAGAATGCGAACGGCAATCTTTTTGAAATCGTAGTTCTTCCATTCCGGACAATTGATGCACACCTTTGTCAGATGCTCCTCTATTTGTTTGTTGCTATAGTTGTAGAGCTTGCGCAACTCAAAGATTTTCTCCTTCAGGCGTTTGTCTAAAATCCTGTCAGCTTTCAGCAGGGCCTTTTTCAGATTGACGGAGGCGATGCTTGTCAGGATGACTTCGCCGTAGATGGAATCTTTGTGTAATGGTTTTCGAATGGCGTAGTGTTCACGGTTGCTTTGGTGTTTTCGGATTTTTTTGCCGGAAGCGGTGTCAAAACATTCGTAACTGTTTGTGGCTTTCGTGGCGACGCGCAGATTCTGCTTGAAACTAACAACGATTTGCCGCAGGGCGTTTTCTGCGTCCCTTGCAAAACAATCCCATGGTGAACGGAGTTGGCGTTTGGTTTGTCCGTTTCTTTCTGGAATGCACACGGCACGGCGAAGGTCTTCGCGTTCGGTTTGGTTGGCGGCGGCATTGTTGAGGTAGTTGACGATGCTGCGATTGACGCAGGCTATGGCAATGGCGTCCATGGCGTGGTGGCGATGGTCGATGCGCTTTTTGTTGAAGCCCTTTTGCAGATTGAGGGGCACCCGTGTTTGGAAATACCGCTTGCCTTCTTTGCACACGTATTCTCCAAAATCGTTAGATGAGGTCTTTTTGTTCAGCCGTTCAAATCGCGGCGTGATGATATGGTTCCAAATGTCGTTCAGTCCCCAGTCTTGCTTGACGCGGTCGGTGATTCGGCCTGAACAAACAATCAGATTCTTCGAGGTTTCCTCTGGTTCCAATGTACCGTCGGCATTCTTCTCGCGCACGATGTTCGACAGGATTCCCTTCATGAACCGCGCAATGTAGCGTGTGTCGTTCAACTGGCGATGGCTGAACTCTTCTGTGATTTCGTCTGCCAGCATGATGTTGCGTTTGCGCGTGTTGTTGCCAAAGATTTTGTCAACCAGTTCAACGTATTCTTCTTCCTTCAGAATTTGAACGTTTTTCCCGTTGCCGAGTTCAATCGTTTTTCCTCCAGCAGCCATGATGTATTCCATGCCCAGTCGGTTGTTTTTGTCTTTGTTGACGGCAGCTTCGCAGATGACCTTATTATTATAGGAGTCGTCAAAATACCGTGAACGCGGAATGACGTGTTCGATTTCGTAGTCGGTGGTGAAAAGACGGGACAGTGGTATCGTTTTGCCTGTGTATGGAGAACAATACTTCTGGTCCATCCAGATTCTGTAGCGTTGTATGTCGTTGGGCGTGATGTCTTTAATGTCCTTGTCGTTCGAGATTCGCTTCTTGATGTCCTTGATGTCTTGAGGAATATCTTTTTCTTGTTGCCAAACGCCCTCTTCGTAGATGCGCAGGAGCTCTTGTTGGGAGGGAGAATAGGGGCGCACGTCTTTTATGTCTTTTTCGTTTGCGTAAAACTCTTCCAACAGAAGCTTGATGCGGAAATTGGTATCTTCGTTCTCGCTGTTTCTTCTAAAAATCCTGGACCGTTCCTCGGCTGTGTTTTTAAGGTCGCGCCCCATTTCCAAATGGATTTCGTCAATCGTTTGACCTTCTTTTTGAAGTTCAGCCCATAGGTCACGCACCACGCGCAGCGTTTCAAGAGAAACCTGCTCAACGATTGGATTGCGTAGAGAATATTGCTTGAAGGACCTGATGTAATTGTCTAATTCGTCAGGAGATTCCCATTTGATGATTTCAGACGCTTCTGAATGTCGGTTGTAAACGACATAGTTTGCGAGCCATTGTGGGAGACCTTGATATTGTTCTATGGATTCGCAGAGCCCGGCTTTGGCGACTTTTTCACGTACGCGGACGTCGATGCTGCTGCATTCCTCTCCAGAGATGAGATGTTCAATGCGGTTCTTTGTTGTGGAATCGATGGATTCTTCATGCCAAAATTTTCCGATGCGCATCAAAGGCAATAATTTGGTGATGGCTCTTTTGCTGTAGGCTCCGTAGTCTTTTTTGAAGGGAGGGCAGGATGAAAACGCTTCAACAAAGAGAAGTTGTTCTTCGAGCGTGAATCCTGTTTTTCTTGCAAAAGTTTTTAAAGCCTTGCACAGCTCGTTATAGTCACTGATAGAATAGAGGATATGCCATAAGCCCCGCTCGAAACATTCTTTTTGCTCATCAGAAATCAGGGAATGGAAGGCTTTCTGAAGATTGGCTTTCTTCAGCCTGCTCTGAATCAGATGTCTGGTTTCCCCACAGGGATAGGTTTTCTCTTCAGGGAAATTCCAGTGATAACGTTCAACCTTCAGTCCGAGGTGCCCCAGCAAGGTCTTTTGGCTCACAGAATCTTTCTCCGCCAGCCATTCATACAATTCTTCTTTCTTTTCGCTCGTTAGAAATTCCGAGGTTTTGTCCACATTGGTAAAATGCTTGCCGTTGTCAAAGTGCTCACGCTCATATATGCGCAGGTTGGATATGAATTGCCAAATGCGGTATTCTTGAAAAAGCGGATGCGATACTGGAATACATTTGATGCCTTGCCGATGTGTTTCCCCATCTTTGTCCGTATAGCAATGGAACTCCAATGGGCATTCTGAAATTTGAGACTTCTTGCTTTTAAGGGATCTATGGTAGAATAATATGTCTTTTGTAAGCAGGTCTTTCATGCTCCAGGGGGCAATGATGTTGCGCCTTACCTCGTTTTGTGCATATAGTGCTTGGGTACACTGCTCGTAGAGGGACTTGTCTCTTAGTTCTTCATGGTATTTTTCTTGCTCTTTTAATATGGCGGTGATTTCGTTGATGTAAAAGCGACGGTCTATGGTGCTGACGTGTGCTCCTTTTATTTTTGTCTCTGGGTTTTTAAGCAAGGCGTGAAAAATGTATTCACCGACTGTCAGTTTACTGTCATCGATGGTGGCTTCTGTGCGGATCTTTATCAGAGTCCAGTCCTTCTCATCGGGAGTTTTGGCGCTCTGAATGATTTTTCCTTCTTTGTCAAGTTTTGGTTTCCCAGAGGTGTCAAGCGATGTTGTTACAATGATTTCCCGTGTGCGTCCAATCCATAAGGGGGCTTCGGACTTTGTGCTTGTAAACTCAGTGCCATCGGCGAAGGTCACTTTATATATTTTTTTGCCTTTCGCTTTTTCCCCGGTGTCTTCAACGGAGTTTACGACACCTTTGATGTACTCGACCTTTTTCGTTTTGTCTTCCTCTGTGATGTCTTCGCGTGATTGATAGTAGCCCCTTTTCTGATTGAAACTATGTAACACCCATGACAATTCCTCCTTGGTGATGGCTTGGTGTAGAGCTTTGCTGCGGAGATAATATAAGGTCCAGTCTAAAGGAATGCGTTGGATATCTGGGTGGTGCTCCTTAAAAATAGCTGCCATTTCAAGGAAGGACGGATAGAATATGAATTCATTCTTCCCGTCTTCTTTGCTTCGCCATGCGATGGTGGTGTTGCTTTCTTCGTTTAATTTGCCGTAGCGGTCAAGAGCGCGTGCATAGTGCTCGGGCAGAAAGCCCATAATATTTAGCACGCGGTTTAAACGTTCACGCCTCAATTGAAAGCGTTCGTTCATGCGGCGAGCCATGCGCTTAGCTGTTCTGTCTTTGGTCTTGGAGATGGTTTCGCCTCGCTCAAAGCTTCCAGTGACATCTCCAGGCATCGGAATGATGCGGCTGCCAGACATCCTAATAATAGGAGTTCCGTTAAAAAGATATTCTGAAGGTTGCGTTGGGGTAGGTGATATTAGCTGTTGAATCCAGCTCCAGCCAATACTATTTGTTCCTAAGTCCAAGCCAATGATGTTCCTTGTGTTCTTCGTCATGATATTATATGGTTGTGTTTTATGTGTGGTGAATCGGTTAAGGGGTGTCCTATTATGGCCAGTTTTGAAGGGGTATGTACTGTTGGCGGCTACATGGTGTGAGGAATACAAAACACATAGTTGCTTATGTGTCAGTAATCCATAACACCTGGTAGCTTTTTTTAAAAATGAGTTGTTGTACAGGCCTACCTGGTATTCTAAAACAGCCCTCTGTATAGAAACATTTACAAATGTAGTGAATTTATTGTGAAAAGGCTTTGCTTTCTGAAAAATATTTGTTTACTTTGCCCTTGCTAATTGAAAGCAATTCGCAATAAGGATTATTCCGTTGTGAAAACATTTCGAGTGGCTTCGTGAAATTCACGAAGTCACTTCGTTTTTATACAGGGGGCTTCGGAACGTTGTTGCAGAATGGCGCATGTCTTGTTGGGGCAATTCTGTTGTTCATTATATATATATGAAAAAGCTATCGTTCAAATCATAATTAGAGCGGACCTTGTTTTAATAGCCCCCCCCATAGATATTCTTTACGTTTGCATAAAGCGCAAAGATACTGTTGTACATATTGTGAGAATTCGCTCATTCTTGATACTCCAACAAACACTGTTGGGCCGCGAAATGCTCTTAATTATGTTTTGGGGTTCTCCGAAACCATGTTCTTCGGCATAAAACCCAACAATTTTCAGAATATATTTTTGCCATATTCTTAGCGTTTCCTACCTTTGCCGTGTTGTCGACCGAAAAAAGTCGAAAATTTTTTCAGGGCGCAAAGCATTGTCTTTTAGCGCCTTGTCCTTTTCGCGCAATTTTTTCTTGAAAAATAATTGCGAAAACATTTGGTGGGAATGGAAAAAGTCCGTAATTTTGCACTCGCTAAACGGGACGAGCGGTACACCACTCACCACCGCGACAGCAAAGAGTTCTTTGAAAGAAATTACATAAAACTATTTTGTAGAGAAGTACAAGGGACTTGCACTGCACTGGAAACAGGGCATGCAAGTAACAAAGGTTTAAAACAAACCGTCAATTACTCTAATAAATAACAGGTAGTCTTGAGCATATAAACAGAGAAAACAAAAACATTATATTACAATGAAGAGTTTGATCCTGGCTCAGGATGAACGCTAGCTACAGGCTTAACACATGCAAGTCGAGGGGCAGCATGAAAGGAACTTCGGTTCTTTTTGATGGCGACCGGCGCACGGGTGCGTAACGCGTATCGAACCTGCCTCATACTCGGGGATAGCCTTGCGAAAGTAAGATTAATACCCGGCGGTCTCGGATGGCCGCATGACTATCCGAGTGAAGATTTATCGGTATGAGATGGCGATGCGTCCCATTAGCTTGTTGGTGAGGTAATGGCTCACCAAGGCATCGATGGGTAGGGGTTCTGAGAGGAAGGTCCCCCACATTGGAACTGAGACACGGTCCAAACTCCTACGGGAGGCAGCAGTGAGGAATATTGGTCAATGGACGCAAGTCTGAACCAGCCAAGTAGCGTGCAGGATGACGGCCCTCTGGGTTGTAAACTGCTTTTAGTTGGGAATAAAAAGAGGGACGTGTCCCTTATTGTATGTACCATCAGAAAAAGGACCGGCTAATTCCGTGCCAGCAGCCGCGGTAATACGGAAGGTCCAGGCGTTATCCGGATTTATTGGGTTTAAAGGGAGCGCAGGCGGCGGCGTAAGTCAGTTGTGAAATCGTGCGGCTTAACCGTGCAATTGCAGTTGATACTGCGTCGCTTGAGTGCACACAGGGATGTTGGAATTCATGGTGTAGCGGTGAAATGCTTAGATATCATGAAGAACTCCGATCGCGAAGGCATATGTCCGGAGTGCAACTGACGCTGAGGCTCGAAAGTGTGGGTATCAAACAGGATTAGATACCCTGGTAGTCCACACAGTAAACGATGAATACTCGCTGTTTGCGATATACAGTAAGCGGCCAAGCGAAAGCGTTAAGTATTCCACCTGGGGAGTACGCCGGCAACGGTGAAACTCAAAGGAATTGACGGGGGCCCGCACAAGCGGAGGAACATGTGGTTTAATTCGATGATACGCGAGGAACCTTACCCGGGCTTGAACTGCCAGTGACTCATGCAGAGACGCATGTTTCTTCGGACACTGGCGGAGGTGCTGCATGGTTGTCGTCAGCTCGTGCCGTGAGGTGTCGGCTTAAGTGCCAT
>OHAU01000225.1_pt1 | contig 82867 bp, 68 predicted proteins | sample 1577181 | NCBI WGS metagenome assembly OHAU01 (sample SAMEA3541472, study PRJEB24748) | human gut metagenome | biome: human gut; feature: human-associated habitat; material: faeces | place: China | collected 2012
AACCGTTCTTAAAAATGTAAAGAATTTTCGAGAATCGTATGTGTTTCACTGTTTAGTTATCAAGGTTATTCGCTGTTATCTCACGACTGACAGCTCATTTATTATATCACTTACTTTTCAGCTTGTCAAGAACTTTTTCATTTTATTTTTTCAAGTTCTTTTCAGTTGTCTGTTTCAGCAACTCTGATATAATATCATGTCTTCAGTTTCCTGTCAACACCTTTTTTATATTTTTTTCAACTTTATTCAACCAATTCTTTGTTGTTTGTCGAAAAAAAATCCGCCTCATTCAGAAGCGGATTTATCATATCATTATTTTTTCTTCGCGTCAAGCACTATTTTACATTTTTTTACATATTTTTTTACATGCCCTTTATTTTATTAGACTCATAACTGCTCCGTAGTTTATCAGGAGGGGCTTGTCCCCTCCTGATACAATCAAGTCCCCACCCATTGCTTATTGCTCTTCGCAATTGAAACAGGGAACTTACTTGATTCGGTTAAAAATCGCCTTTATTAATAGAAATTTCCCTCACACATTACCCTGGCTCATTGATAAAAGACACTCATGAATATCTGAATCAGAATATCTTTGTCATATATATAGTTCAGAATATAATCTTTCTTAACTATCTGCAGTCCCATTTCTCCTATTTCCGTATTGCATATAATAGTCAGAGCCAGCAGAACAACCCATACTACGATCAGAAATTTTGCCGCGCCAAGAAATGCTCCTGCGATCTTGTTCATTCCATGAATCACCGGAAGCCTTGATACGAGATTAAGCATCCATGTAATACTTTGTATCAGAATTGTCGACAATGCCAGTGAAATAAGAAACGAAATTCCATTCACTGCCATTCTTGCCAGATATTGTGCTACATAATCCGAAAATGTGCTTACAGCCAGATATCGGTAGATATCCGAATTATTATTCTGGAGCAGACCGCTGCTTATCAGATCCGGAAGATTCATTTCATTTATAAAAGTAGTCTGTTCTTCTCCGTTACTCATCTGCGAACTATATTTTTCTTCTACAAATTCCTGACAGCTATCCTGTATCTTCTCATAAATTGATGTGTTCTCGCGAATAAACTGGTTTACATATGGGTTTACAAACCATACGATAGACATCGACAGAAAAACACATGCAATCGAAACAATTTCTTTTATCAGACCTCGTCTATAACCTCTGACACAGGCGAATGCCAGAAGGAGTACTGTAATGACTCCGGCCCATGTTAAAGTCATTTCGCTCATCCTAACTCAATTTTATCACATCTACCCCACTATCCAGTACCAGCAGATATCTGTTCATCCCTATTTTGAAAAAGTCTTTGATCGTTCCGTCTACACTTCCCAGATATTTCTGAACGCCTCTGCTATTCATAACGCACATCTGTGAACTGTTATACATTAAAATATTTCCACCGCTTAATTTGATCGTTGTATATGGAATATTAAAATCTTCTTTAAATTTCAGCTTGCCATCTGCAGTATTGTATACTTCCATGATATACTGCTTATCTTTGCTGTCATTTTTAAAGACAAGGCCAACCATATCATCATCATAAAATGTACTGACGATTTCCTTATCCGTCTCTATTGTTTTTACTTCTTTCGGAATCTGGCTTCCCTGATAAATCGTGAAACCATTGTCTTTAAGTGCTATCGAACGATTATTGGAAAGGTACTGAATCTGCGGCACTACCACACCTTCGTATTTGTATCCACTGACGATTCTGTCATCTTCGTTCTGTCCTACATCTCCGAAATTATAAAATGCAACATAGCTGGTCGTATCGCTGCCGTCTACAAACTGATAAGTTACCATCATAACCACGCCATCTTCTGACACAGCAATATCCAGAGGATATCCGGGATCATCTATCTTCGTCTGGTTTTCAGCAATCAGACTTCCATCTGTACTGTAAAAATCAATCCAGGTATCGTCTCCGCCATCCAGAATCGCAGCTACAAGACCGCTCTTTGACACTCTTGCCTTAATGATACTGTAAGAAGTTGTCACACTGCCAGTCTTTCCTGATTTATCATAGATTTCCAATGTTGTTCCATCTTTATCCGCGATTACCGCACGCGTTCCGTTAACATCAGCCACCGGATTCTGCATCTGATAAGTTTCACTCCAGAGTGTACTCATCTTATCAGAAACAAGTGAGACTCCATCCGGGCTATATCGAAGGATATCTCCATCCATTTCAATATAGCTTGTAGAAACAACATCTTCCTGTTCACTGGACTGTACTACCTTATAATTATGATAACTTCTTTTTTCTATATAAAAACCAACAGCTGTTACAGCAGCAGCTATCGCCACTACTGTAATGACTGTCTTTTTGACTATGTTTCTTTTATGGCGGGATAATCTGAGCTCATAATTATCAGCATACTCCTCCTCTGATACCCCTTGGGCTTTAGCCATTTTCTGTTTTTCTGCCATAAGTTTTTTCTTCTTATGCTTTTTTACAATTTTTTTTAATGTATTTGCCATCTTAGCCTTACCTGATTTCTCACTTTCATATTTTAGTGTCACTGTTCACCGCGTAATTGATATAGCTATTTATAAAGCAATGTGCCGGTGTGCCAGCAGGATCATTTCAGGAATCAACTTGTCGGTACACTGGCAAACAGCAATATTCTGATAACTTTTTGTCCTCTATTATACACAATTTTCTAAGGTAATACAATTACTTGTCCCGGATAAATGGTTTCATCTGCTGACATACCATTTAACTGACACAGCTGGCTAAGGGCTTCAATATTTCCATATCTGTTCATACATATCTGATAGAGCGTGTCCCCTGGCTGGATCACGTAAGACTCATGAATCTGTCCCGCCGCCTCACGGTTTTCCTTCTGTGCAGCTTCCCTGACTCTTTTTTGTGCTTTACGCTCATCTGATTCCTGTTGGTAAATCTGTTCTGTTTTATCTGACTTTTCTGTTTTTGACACTGGAACCTGTTCTGTTTTGTCCGATTTTACTTTTGTCTCTTCCTGTACTGTCGAAGTCTGTTTCTCTGCACCGGATAATTTGCGGATATCTGTTCTGCTTTTTTCTTGAGGGTCATTCCATGCTGTATCACCTGATACATCAGATGCATTATTTGGTGTACCTGAATCCTTTTTTTCATTCTCTGATGTATCAGTATTGTTTTGTGTACTCATATCTGTTTCACTCTGGATAGCCGGCGACGGTGTTATTTCTTCAACAATCACAGAAGAAACCGTTGCGCTTTCTTCCCCTGTCCGGTCCGCGCTCTGATAGTTTCTGTAAAAATTCATACCTACTGTCAGCACCGCTATTGCCAGGCATGCCGTCAATCCATATGAAAAAACAGAAGGAGCTGCTAACTCCTTCTTCTTTTCTTTCTTATCTGTAATTATTTTGCGGAAATCTTTTACTGCCTGGTCTTCATAATGTTCCGGTACATCCGGCTGGAGTTCTTTATTTTTATCAACCATGTACGTCTGCATGCCTGGATTTTTTTCATAATAGAGATAATATCCTCCCAAATGTGCCATCCCATTATTCTCATAACGGAAGAATGCATCTTCTCTCTCCTGAGGCTCCATCAGCATCAGAACCTTTTCCCCGCCAAAATATTTCATATGTACTTTTGTCATCAATTCTGTCGCTTCCAGTGTAATCTGGGGCTGTGAGAAAAACCACCCTACAATTTCCTGATCGTCAAAATATTGTTTCTGGTCATCCTGTATTTGTTTCCATTGTTCCTTTGAGAAATCTATATGATCTGGCGCTGCATCCATGTTTTCTGCCATAACCGCTCCCTTTATAAACAGGTAAGCGATCTGGGAACGCCATTTTATCTCTCCTGTAAGAATCGCCACTCTGGCCCGCTGTTCTCCTGATGCATTTTCCGCCCTGGCAAGTCTTACCAGAAATGTGTACACATAATCCTCCATATAAATTCTGTAATCATCACCAACAAGGCCAATCTGACGTATATTTCTGGGTAATCCAAATGGTTCTTCACCATTTTGTGTTTCCTGAGATTCGTCCTTATAGATTACTTCTATCATATCTCATCACCCCTTCGGCTATCAGAATAACACAGGTAAATCGCGGATTTTAGCACATTATAAGGCAGATTTATGAGAATTTGGCGACAGATTTTGCACTGTGCATAAATTTCTCCGAAGAAGGATATGATGAAACATAGATAGCGTTGCAAAATCCAAAAATATATCGCAGTACATCATAGTTATTTCGAAAACAATGTACCAGATACACCGCAGATACCATTCTGCTAAATAATTGTGATGATTTCATAATATGATGACAGATCCAAAGCTTTTTGATTCCAGCATCTTATTACAAAGTAAACGGAGGGTATATGGTATTTTATGTAAACTCGCAAGAAAGCAACTCCCCGGAGGAAATTGCTTTTCTTTTAAACAAATGTATTCTACACCATCCAGCCAGATGGTCTGAGCTGATTTTTCTCTGTATTGGAAGTGACCGTGTAACCGGCGACTGCCTTGGTCCGTATGTTGGTTATCAGCTTTTTGAACATCTGGATGCTCATGGTATTTATATATACGGTACACTTAAAGAGCCTGTGCATGCTTTGAATCTGGAAAAAATTTCCCGCCAGATAAAACTTCTTCACCCTGACGGGCTGGTAATCGCCGTAGACGCATCTCTTGGACAAAAAAAGCACCTGGGATATGTGACCATAGCAAATGGCGCACTATACCCAGGTGCCGGAGTTCAAAAGGAACTTCCACCTGTTGGTGATATCCATATCACAGGCATCGTAAACATTGCCGGTATGCTGGAACAGTTAACGCTCCAGACTACCCGTCTGTCTACAGTAATCTCACTGGCAGATACCATCACACAGGGAATCTTAAATTATACGAATTCTTTGATCTGTTTGTAGATGCCTTCTGCATCAAGACCATATTTCTCAAGCAGAGCAACTGCAGGGCCTGATTCTCCGAATACATCATTTACACCGATACGTTTTACAGGTACAGGTGCTTTCTCAGACAGGCATTCGCATACAGCTCCGCCAAGTCCGCCGATTACAGAGTGCTCTTCTACTGTTACAACTTTGCCAGTTTCTTTGGCAGCTGCAACTACAAGTTCCTCGTCCAGAGGTTTGATTGTATGGATGTTGATTACTTTTGCATCTACGCCGTCTGCAGCAAGCTTCTCTGCTGCTTCAAGAGCAGGAGCTACGCAAAGACCGTTTGCGATAATTGTAAGGTCTTTTCCTTCACGAAGGACAATACCTTTTCCTAATTCAAATTTATAGTCTGGTCTGTCATTGATAACCGGAACTGCAAGACGTCCGAATCTCATGTATACAGGGCCAACATGCTCGTAAGCTGCTTCTACCATAGCTTTTGCTTCGATATCATCAGAAGGGCATGCAACAACCATTCCCGGGATTGCTCTCATAAGTGCAAAGTCTTCGCAGCACTGATGAGTAGCGCCATCTTCACCAACAGAGATTCCGCCGTGAGTAGCACCGATCTTAACATTGATCTTCGGATATGCGATAGAGTTACGAACCTGCTCAAATGCACGTCCAGCTGCAAACATTGCAAATGTGCTGGCAAAAGGAACTTTTCCAGTTGTAGCCAGACCTGCAGCGATACCCATCATATTGCACTCAGCGATACCGCAGTCAATATGACGCTCTGGAAATTCTTTCTTAAATACACCTGTCTGAGTAGCTGCAGCAAGGTCAGCGTCCAGAACGACCAGGTTTTCATGTTTCTTACCTAATTCAACCAGTGCAGCACCATAGCTTGCTCTTGTTGCGATCTTCTTTACTTCTGACATAATGCTTCACCTACCTTTTCTAAGTCTGCCATCGCCTGTGCATACTGCTCGTCATTCGGAGCTTTTCCATGCCATCCGGCCTGGTTTTCCATGAAGGAAACGCCTTTTCCTTTTACAGTTTTCATAATGATAGCTGTAGGCATTCCTTTGGTAGCCTTTGCTTCATCAAAAGCAGCTTTTAACTGATCCATATCATTTCCGTCAGCAACGTTGATTACATGGAAGTTAAATGCTTCAAATTTCTTATCAATCGGATACGGAGAACATACATCGTCAATCTTACCGTCGATCTGAAGTCCGTTATTATCTACGATTACTACAAGGTTGTCCAGTTTTCTGTGGCCTGCGAACATAGCAGCTTCCCATACCTGGCCTTCCTGAATCTCGCCATCACCTAATAATGTGTATACACGATAGCTCTCGTTGCTTAATTTAGCGGAAAGAGCCATACCTACTGCTGCAGAGATTCCCTGTCCAAGAGAACCGCTGGACATATCAACACCCGGGATGTGCTTCATATCCGGATGTCCCTGTAAATAAGATCCAAGATGACGAAGAGTCTTTAAATCTTCTTTCGGGAAAAATCCTCTTTCTGCAAGTGCAGAATAATATCCTGGTGCTGTGTGACCTTTGGAAAGTACGAAACGGTCACGATCCGCTTTCTTAGGATCCTTAGGATCAATATTCATTTCTTCAAAATATAAGTATGTGAATACATCTGCTGCAGACAGAGATCCGCCCGGATGTCCTGCTTTTGCAGCGTGTACTGCTGTAACGATGTCTTTGCGGACTTCGTTTGCAATTTTCTGAAGTTCTAATTTTTCCATTATGGTAAATTCTCCTTATTCGCCGAATACTGCTTTATAATCGTTCTGGAATTTCACGATACCTGCATCTGTCAGAGGATGTTTTGTCATCTGTACGATTACACTGTATGGAACTGTTGCGATATCAGCACCAGCAAGTGCGCAGTCTGTTACATGGATCGGATTTCTTACGCTTGCAGCGATGATCTCTGTTTCGATTCCAGCTACTTCGAAGATCTCAGCGATCTCACGGATCAGATCTACACCTCTTGTGGAAATATCATCAAGTCTTCCAAGGAATGGAGATACATAAGTAGCGCCAGCTCTTGCAGCCAAAAGTGCCTGGTTAGCTGTAAAGATCAGAGTAACGTTTGTTTTGATTCCTTCTGCTGAAAGAACTTTAACTGCTTTCAGACCTTCTACTGTCATAGGGATCTTAACAACCATGTTTGAATGGATTGCTGCGATCTCACGGCCTTCTTTGATCATGCCTTCAGCGTCTGTTGTTGTAGCTTTAACTTCACCACTGATCGGTCCGTCTACGATAGATGTGATCTCTTTGATTACTTCGTTGAAATCTCTTCCTTCTTTTGCGATAAGAGATGGGTTTGTAGTAACACCACAGATTACACCCATATCGTTAGCTGCTTTAATATCTTCTACTTTTGCTGTGTCAATAAAAAATTTCATGATTATAAACCCTCCTGTTTTTGCTCATTCCAAGCGTTCGTTCGTTTGATGATTTCATTATATCAAACTTCTGAGGAAGGTCAAGCGCATGAATAATTATTAATAATTTTCTTATTAATAATTATGTTTTTTATTAATACTGATTTCCTTGATAAATTATGGTCAATCCGTCTTTGAATCGTATTTCTACGGTACATCTTATCTGCAGTTTGGTTTTGAAGTTCCAAATTATTATTAATAATTTTCTACGGCGTATTTAATTAATTTTTCCCGGAAGGGTTTTTCCGGATTTTCGCATATCCGGTTGTGCGTCTGGATATGAGCTTGGGCGTGTATTCAATATTATAAAGACTGATCGGCGCTGAATCTGTCAGCGCCCGCTCCCTTGTATCAATCTTGCGGATAATAATGTCACACGCATCCTGGCCTTTAAGTGCTACAAAATGATCGATGGTCGTGAGAGAAATTCTCCGGATGCTGGAATAAAAAATATTGTCACATCCGATTACAGAGACATCCCTCGGCACATGAATCTTTGCCTCATGAAGTGCATCCAACGCCCCAATTGCCATCATGTCATTCTGACCGGCAATCGCAGTGAATTCCCTTCCCTCTTCCAAAAGTTCCATGGTAAGCTGGTAGCCCATGGAATATTCTGTATCCATTCGTGGAATTCTTGAGTCAATAGACTCATCTGCTGCCTTTATGATCACATGCTCCTTCAGGCCTTCTTTCTCAAATTCCTTTACAAAACCATTTACACGTTTACTTCTCTGCCATTGTCTTCTGGTCAGAGGCGGCGTGATAAATGCCACATCTCTGTGTCCCAGATCAAGCAGATGCCTGGCCATCATTTTTCCCACTACTGTATTATCCTGATTGATGGCATCTACCGTAGTAGTTTTCTCTTTGTTACTGATGATAACAAGAGGAATCGTCTGCGCCAGCTGTTCCACCTGCTGCTGAAAGTCCGGATTTGGATTGCAGCTGTAGATGATTCCCTGAGGCTGAATAGTATGCATCATGCGAAGGTATTTCTCCTCCAGGCGGGCATCTCTCTGTGTATTGCAGATAAAGACGCCATATCCCTGCTTGTTCGCTACTGCCTCTACTCCCTGAAGGAGCAGCACATAGTATGGACTTGTCAGAGTCGGGCAAAAGACAACAATCAGTTTTTCCTTCTTGCTGTCTTTTTTGTTTTTGCGGCTGGGAAGCTGATAACCCAATTCCCGGGCTGCCTGTTCTACCTTCTCTACTGTCTCTCTGGAAAAAGAAACATTGTATTTCTTATTCAGGACCATCGATACCGTTGCCTGGGATACGCCAGCTTTCTCTGCCACTTCAGAAGAAGTTGCTTTCTTTTTTGACAAAGTTGCTCCTCCTTTTACCAGATTTCAAAAGTTACTGCATCTGCAATAACTTTTAAAGTTCTACGCGCCCCTCGAGAGCACGCAGTAAAGTTACTTCATCAATGTACTCCAGATCACCACCTACCGGAACGCCGCTTGCGATTCTGCTTACCTTGATACCGGTAGGTTTGATCAGTTTGCTGATATACATTGCTGTTGTCTCGCCCTCCAGACTGGAGTTTGTGGCAACGATCACTTCTTTTACATCATCTTTCGTCAGACGCTGCATGAGTTCTTTCAGCTTGATATCATCCGGCCCGATTCCAAGCATAGGTGAGATTGCACCATGAAGTACATGATAAACACCGTCGAATTTGCCGGTTTTCTCATATGCGGCAAGATCTCTGGTATTCTCTACGACCATGATTACGGAATGATCTCGTTTATCATTACTGCAGATCGGGCAGATTTCTCTGTCTGTAAGCGTGTAGCAGCATTTGCAATACTGCACATTCTCTCTGGCATTGATGATCGATGAAGTAAGCTGGTCTACCTGGTCTTTCGGCATGTTCATGATGTGAAATGCCAGCCTCTGTGCTGATTTTGCCCCGATTCCCGGAAGATGGGAAAGCTGCTCGATCAGCTTATTGATATGACTGCTGTAGTATTCCATCAGAATGGAAGGCCCCCACCAAGACCGCCAAGGCCGCCTGTCAGTTTGGACATAACGGCTGTGGATTCTTCTTCAACTTTGCGAAGTGCCTCGTTGGTCGCTGCAATGATCAGGTCTTCCAGCATCTCGATATCATCAGGATCTACAACTTCTTCCTGAAGTTTTACTTTTGTAACTTCTCTTTTACCGGAGATGGTTACTTCTACAGCTCCGCCACCTGCTGTAGCTGTGAATTCTTTCTCTTCCAGTGCTTTCTGATTCTCTTCCATCTGGCGCTGCATTTTCTGCGCCTGTTTCATAAGATTATTCATATTTCCCGGCATACCCATTCCCGGGAATCCTCCACGTTTTGCCATTGTGGTATCCTCCTTTATTCTACATATTTTTGATATTACGAATTGTTCCGCAGCTATGCTGCTCCCACAATTCTTCAAATATCGTAACTGTTCAGTACCTTCACAGTTACGAGTCAAAATCCATTAAAAATCGCCTTTGGCGATGGGATTTTGACTTGTATGTCTCGGGATTTTGGCATATTCATGCCAAAACACCTCGCGGGATAGCTGACTGCTGAATAGTTACCAAATATCATTAATTATTCCAGCGGTTCATCAGGGTCTTCTTCTATAACAACATCCATATGGATGTTATCTTTTATTGCCTGATCCACTGTGATGTTCGCCAGATTCGTATGCTGATGCTGATTTGCTACCAGCATCTGGATTTCTACTGTCTTTCCTGTCTGGGCAATGATGATATCCTGAAGTTCTTTCTTTGCTTCCGGATTATCTACATAAGACTGTCCGAGGAAATCCTGAAACTCCACATAAAGAATCGGCTCTCCTGTTTCTCCATTATATTTTGGAACAGATTTCTGCAGCATCTGTTTAAACATCCCTGTTGTCTGACCTGTGATCACTCTCCAGCCCGCCACGATCTTCTGCAGATCCTCCGGTGCCGCTTTTGCCGGAGCTTTCTTAGCTGCTGTAGCAGTTACAGCGGTATCCGCTCCTGTCGCAGATGTTCCCTGCTGCACCGGGCGCTCATCTATCCGCTGTTCCAGCACACGAAGTCTGTCCAGAACAGAATCCAGATTTGTTTCCATCGCAGGACGGCACAATTTGATCAGTGCGATTTCCACAAGAACTCTCTTCTGCGTTGCGTATCGTATCTGATTAGAAAGATCTGAAAAGATTCGGATGTAACGCATCAGCGTCTCCGCTTCCAGCATCGTGCTCTCTTCTTTCAGAAGCTTCATATTCTCAGATGAAACGTCAATCGCTTCCTCCGGATTCTCAGAAGTCTTTACCAGAAGAAGATTTCTCATATACCATGTAAAATCTCCTACAAACTGGCTCAGTTCCCTGCCGCCTACGATCAGTTCCTCCAAGATATGGATAGAACCTGTCACATCCCCCTGAATTACTTTACGCAAAAGTTTACTGAACACTTCAGTATCAACAGCACCCAGAACTTCCAGAACTTTATCATAGGTAAGTTCCTGTCCAAGGTAAAAAGCGATACACTGGTCAAGAAGGCTCAACGCATCTCGCATAGAGCCATCCCCTGCTTTCGCCACATAGCGGACTGCTTTTTCCTCAGCAGTTACACCTTCGACCTTAAGAAGTTCATCCAGTCTGGCTGCGATCGTATCTATGGTAATTCTGTGGAAATCATACCTCTGGCATCTGGATAAAATCGTGATAGGAATCTTGTGCGCCTCTGTTGTTGCAAGGATAAACATAACGTAAGACGGCGGTTCTTCCAGTGTTTTCAGCAGGGCATTGAATGCACCTGTGGAAAGCATATGAACCTCGTCTATGATGTATACTTTATATTTACCCTCTGTCGGGCGGTAAGAAACCTCTTCTCTGATCTCTCGGATATTGTCTACACCATTGTTTGATGCAGCATCAATCTCGATCACATTCATTGCAGTCCCTGCCTGAATTGCTTTACACATGGCACATTCATTGCATGGGCTGCCATTTACGGGATGTTCACAGTTGACTGCTTTCGCCAGAATTTTGGCTACTGTTGTTTTACCGGTTCCTCTCGTTCCGCAAAACAGATATGCATGGCCAATCCGGTTGTGTTTGATCTGATTTGTCAGGGTGGTCACGATGTGATCCTGGCCTTTGACATCTGCGAAATTATCCGGTCTGAATTTTCTGTAAAGAGCAGTGTAACTCATGAACAAACTCCTATCATATAACTATCTCATATCTTATTATCACAGCCGCCGCGGAAAAATTCCCGCGGCGGTCTTTTTTACACTTTAATATCTTATATGAAAAGGTATCTTTCAGTCAAGTACTGTTTCAATACCGGACATATATTTCATCAGTCGCCAAAGCTGATACCGATCTGTTTGGCAGCAAGTACCAGCTGGTCTTTTGGTGATACCATTTTAAGTTTGCCTGCGCATTCTTCAAGCGGTACACGTTTAATCTTTCCGTTTACCACACCGATCATTACGCCATACTCGCCGTCAATGATTGCCTGTGCTGCGCCTGCACCAATTCTTGTAGAAAGAACACGGTCATATGGACAAGGTTCTCCACCTCTCTGTGTATGTCCGGGAACTGTGACACGTACTTCATTTCCAAGTTCTTTGTAGATCTGATCTGCGATCTCATAGGAAACAGACGGATATTTCTTTGCTCTTGCTTCCAGTTTTTCTTTGTATTTCTTCTTAGGGAGCTGCGCATCTTCTTTGGAGATAGCGCCTTCTGCAACTGCAAGGATTGTGAAACGTTTACCTGCTTTTGCACGTTTCTGGATTGCTTCTGTAACTTTCTTGATATCGTATGGAATCTCCGGAATAAGGATAATGTCTGCACCGCCGGCAACACCTGCATGAAGTGTCAGGCTTCCTACTTTATGACCCATAACTTCTACGATAAATACACGTCCATGTGAGGATGCAGTTGTATGGATGCAGTCAATCGCATTTGTCGCAATGTTTACAGCACTCTGGAATCCAAATGTCATGTCTGTACCATAAATATCATTATCAATGGTCTTCGGAAGATGGATGATGTTCAGACCTTCTTCTCTCAGAAGGTTGGCTGTTTTCTGTGTACCATTTCCACCAAGGATAACCAGGCAGTCAAGGCAGAGTTTGTAATAGGTCTGCTTCATTGCCTCAACCTTGTCCAGGCCGTTCTCATCCGGAACACGCATCAGTTTAAACGGCTGTCTGGAAGTTCCAAGAATTGTTCCGCCCTGGGTAAGGATTCCGGAGAAATCTTTGGATGTGAGCATACGGTATTTCCCATAGATAAGCCCTTTGTATCCATCGTCAAATCCATAAACCTCTAATTCGTCTACATTATTTGTCAGTCCTTTTACTACTCCTCGCATGGTAGCGTTAAGTGCCTGACAGTCACCGCCGCTGGTAAGCATACCTATTCTTTTGATCATGATCGTATCCTCCATTTCTGTGTTTTAAGAATTGTAACTGTTCAGCTCTCTCACAGTTGGCAGGCTGCTGAACAGTTACTAAGAATTATCAATATCCACTACAAGACACGCCGTATATTCAAGTGTTACCATCCGTAATATTTGTTATAACACCCTAACATATCCATTTCCAGAATAATGATAGTTTATCTTTGTTTATTATATAATATTTACTCTTTTCACACAATAGCGTTGGAAAACTTTTGTGAGTAACCGTTACTGTTCACACACCACTATCCCGCGAGGTATTTTTTGTGAACGAAGGTCACAGAAAAACCGAGACATACAACGCGAATTTATATGATTAGCGTAAATTAAGTTTGTAAAGCGTATTACTGAACGCATAGCAAACATCAAGAAAGCCCTTAGCGCTTTAAAACTCCAAGGACTTTCGTTTTTTAGATATCTTATTTATTATATTTTTCAATCACACAGGTATGTTTTTTTGTTTTTTTATCATAGTTAATCCCCGCCAGCAGCAAATCCCCATGATAATCCTTTAAGGCATCCACATATCCCTTATTCTTGATTTGCGATATTGCGCCTTCTGCCTTCTTATCCCATTTAAGTTCAATTACCGCAGCCGGTTTATCTGCGTATAACCTTCTTGGAATAAAGCAGAGATCTGCAAAACCTTTTCCTGTCGGTAATTCCCGGATAATTGTATAATATTCTCTTGCAAAATAAAACGCCAGACTAATCGTACAACTTAACGCATTTTCATCATTATACTGAAGAATGGAAATTTCCTGATGCGCCTGGTCAATGCCATTTGCTACTGCTTCAGCATTTAGCTGCCAGAGTGCCTCCAGTAAATTTCTGGAAGCTTCAATAGATTGAATCACTTCTTTCCAGTCCATCGTGCTAATTGCATTTACATACTCCTGCGAAACTTCTTTATTAGGAATTGATACGGTTTTATCCGGCCAGTGATAACTTAAATAGCCCAGGTGAACAAGTAAAGTCAAAACATCATCCATTCCCTGAAATGTAGTCATATCATTAGAGAATGTTCCTGTGTTGATCTGTACTTTATCTCCGGCTAGCATTCGTATCACAGAATCTTTCAAGCCGTCAAAATTTAATCGGATATATGCCTTTAACGCTTCATAAGTTTCTGTCTGATTCCAGTAGTTGTCAAAAACACCGCTTAGCATGGCATCTACAACTGATTTTGGACTGTACATAGAATAGGTTTTTCTATTTTCACCTTCCATTGTCACAAGCTCATATCCATCATACCACGCCTGTGCTTCCTGGAAATTTCTTTTGTATTCTAAACAAAGTTCTTTTACCTCATTTTCTGTAAAGCCAAAAAACTCTGCCATTTCCCTGGGATTTAACATTGAATATTCTGTAAACATATTCAATGCAGAATGAGAACCATATTTCTTCACCGGAAGAATACCTGTCATGTATGCCAATGCAACATATTCCTGATCTTTCAGCCATGCCCGTAAAAAATCCAGATATTTCTTCTGTGCATTCGTGTCTTGTTTAAATTCCCTGAAGACGCAGTCCCACTCATCAATCAGAATTACAAATGGGTGTTTTGTACTGGAAAACACATCTTTCATTGCAAAAATCAGATAATCACCATCAATATACTCCGGGTATTGTTTCTTTAATTCACGAAGCAGACGTTTCTGCAGCATAGACAGCATTTCATCCATATCATGAGTTATACTCAGAAACTCCTGCATATTTATCCGAATTACATCATACTGGTTCAAATGCTTCCGGAAACTTTCCACTTCCCTGATTTTCAGATCAGCAAAAAGTTCTTCCGTATCCTCGCCCCTGCCATAATATGCCGCAAGCATATTGGCTGCCATCGACTTTCCAAATCGTCTTGGACGGCTCACACATACAAATCTCTGTTCCGTCCCTAATACATCATTTGTTTTAGAAATCAGACCGCTTTTATCTACATATATCTTAGAGCGCCGGCAGGTACTAAATAATCCACCCCCTGGATTCAAATAGCTTCCCATTTCATTTTCACCCCTTACATATTTTATTCGACAACTTGATAATTCACCTGTAAACACTGTCTTTCAACATATTCTTATTCTGCAGGCCAGTAAATCAGACTTTGTAAATATTGTAGCGGTATTTTTAAGATGTGTAAAGCCTGTAAATATTCATATAATTTTATCCATAGTTTCTATATTGTTATTGTTCACACGCCACTATCCCGCGAGGCGTTTTGGCATGAATATGCCAAAATCCCGAGACATACCGCGCGAATTTATGCGATTAGCATAAATTCTGTGCATCGCGAAGCGTGTTGCTGGGAACGGAGTGAACAGTAACACTCTATATTCAGAAAATCTCTCACACGAAGGATTTTCTATTGACAAACCCAGTCCCCGCCTATATAATCAAGAGTGCGCAGCCGGGGAGATAGCGGTGCCCTGTACCTGCAATCCGCTACAGCAGGGGTGATGCCAATCTGAGGCTTGTATCCTGTGGAGCTGCCCTCTATAAGTGGCGTTGACGTTTGGGTCTTACGCAACAGGAATCTGTGAACCGTGTCAGGACAGGAATGTAGCAGCACTAAGCAGAAGCTCTTGTGTGCCGTAAGGGTGCCTGGGCTGAGTTAACTGTAGAGGTAACGTCTGTGGGACCATTCCGAAGTGCGGCGCGCAAAAAAGAATATTCATGATGTGAGTCATCATATGAAATAAAAAGCATTCTGGATTTTATCTTTACGATAATCTCCTGAATGCTTTTTTCTTTAATCTTCTACAGCCTGTACACGGCTTTTGTTTTTGTATTTCTTCATCACATGAAAATAATATGGAACTAATGGTACAAGTGCGGCGATCCAGGCTGCAGGATCAGCCATACAGACTCCTGCAAAAGACGTATGTCCCGCGATCAGTACAACGATTCCTGCTCTTGCCGCCAGTTCGAATACGCCTCCAAGCATTGGTACAAGTCCGTATCCCATTCCCTGAAGGGTATTTCGATACAAAAAGATACTTCCAAGAAATGGATAAGCCCAGAACACTGTTCTGAAATATGTGACAGATACCTGCACTACATTCTGCTCTGATGGATCTACGAAAAGGTAGGTCAGATATTTTCCAAAGAAAAACATCAGGAGCATGACAAAGATACTCCATCCCCAGATCATCAACTGTGTATAGCGCACGCCCAGTTTCACACGATCCATTTTACCGGCGCCACGATTCTGTCCCACATAGGTTGCAATAGTCGCACCAAAGGATGTAAATACTGTGGCAAAAATATTCTGGATCTTACCGGCAGCAGAGAATCCGGCCATATGTACAGGTCCGTAAATATTGACCGCACTCTGCACAATAATGGTTCCGATTGCTGTAATCGAGAACTGCAATCCCATAGGAATTCCAAGCTTCAGAAGCCTGCCGAAACTGCCCCAGCATATCTCAAAATCCTTCCGCTCCAGATGAAGGATTGGAAATCTTTTTACAATATAAATCAGGCAGCACACTGCCGAAATTCCCTGTGCGATCACTGTGGCATATCCACATCCTTCTACACCCATTCCAAAAACTACGATGAAAACTACATCCAGAATAACATTGATCACAGCCGAAATGATCAGGAAATACAGTGGTGACTTGGAGTCACCCAACGCACGCAGGAAAGCAGCAAGTGCATTGTATGCACCTGTGATAATAAGACCTGCATAAATAATTCCCATATATGCAGTTACATCACCAAATACCTCTTCCGGCGAATTCATCAGATGCAGAATTGGTTTGTTCGCAAGACTGAATCCTATTGTCATAACAATGGAAAATGCAGCCATAAGGTAAATGGACATGGCAACATAATGGCGCATCCTGTCAAATTTTTTCGCTCCGAACATCTGGGCTACAATAATCGCAAACCCACTGCTAAGCCCATTCAGCCAGCCTGTTACAAAGAACATCAGCGAACCGGTGCTTCCAATTGCCGCAAGTGCATTTACGCCGATAAATTTTCCGGCAACGATCGAGTCCGCAATGTTATAAAACTGCTGGAAAAGATTTCCCAGACACATGGGAATCATAAATTTTATGATCAGACTCACCGGATTGCCGATTGTCATATCATTTGTTGTATCTCTTTTCATTCTTTCGCCTCAAGCCTCTCCTGTTCTAATTTTCGCGTTGCTTTTTCCTGTTTCTTTTTCTCACGAAGCCTTTTGAAGAAATCAGACAGCATTGTGGAACATTCTTCTTCCAAAACCCCCTGCGTAATTTTTACCTGATGATTAAACCCCTCTACCTGCAGAAGATTCATAACTGAACCCGCACAGCCTGCCTTAGCATTCATACAGCCAATCACAACTTCATCAATTCTGGACTGCACAAGCGCCCCGGAACACATCTGACATGGTTCCAGTGTCACGTACATCGTGCACCCCTCTAACCGCCAGTCACCAAGCTTTTTACTGGCTTTTCGGATTGCATTCAACTCTGCATGAGAGAGTGTGTTTCTATCTGTATTTCTCCTATTATATCCGCGTGCAATAATCTTTCCTTCATATACGATTACACAGCCAATTGGTACTTCTTCCAAAGCCTCCGCTTTCTTTGCCTGGCGGATAGCTTCTTTCATAAAACGTTCCTGATCTGTCAAGCTCTGCCTTCCTTTCCCATTTTTAACATAAAAAAAGCCCGGAGTTTCTTAACCCAAGCAAATTGAAATGTAACTTTATACGTTGAAGCTTACCCAAAGCCAAAATATAGCAAGCTTTTTCGTTTGAAATAACGATAGCAAAAATCTATTATAAAATCAACCCATTTACAAAATTTTTGCAGTCAATCGGATATTCGCAGTTACTGTTCATTGGAATTGGCTGTAAAAATTCGTGAAAAGCTTGCAAAAATTCATGAACTGGACAAACTGAAGGAAATGAGATAAAAAAAGAAAGTGCCGAGAACCTTGATTTCTCTGGCACTTTCGCTGTTTTATGCTAGTCGAAGCGACGGGATTCGAACCCACGACCTCTGCGTCCCGAACGCAGCGCTCTACCAAACTGAGCCACGCTTCGTCAATGCAAGTGATATTATATTAATAAAATCGCAGTTTGTCAATAGATTTTTTCAAATTTTTTTAATTTTTTCGAATATTTTTTTATCATGGTCATATACATTATTGAATCTGGTTTTACGGAGGGAAGATTTTGGCTGGATATCGGCGTTTTATCGCATATGTATATGACTACGAAAATGGTAAGAAAGGCAGTAACTGTGGTTTTATTAAAGTTGAGGTGAAAGATCAGCAATGTTCTGTTGAGGTACATCTGCATTGTCCGGGGCTTCCTGAGAATGTAATGTGCAGAATTTATGGATTTACGCGAAAGGATGGACTGATCAATGGTATCCTTCTGGATAGCTGTGAAACAGAGAAAGAAATTATCGAATGCCTGATCATAACAGATGCCTTGAATATGAATGAATCTGGCATAGCGCTTGGAAAGATGGGCGGTATGGTTATTATTACTGATAATGGCGGATTCTTTGGCACAGAATGGGATGACCAGATAATCCGGCCTGAAAATTTCCGCGAGTTGAAAGTAGAAACTTCACGTACATCAGATAGTCCTGTCGATGAGATTTCACACACATCAGATGCGCCTATCGATGAATCTTCACCCAATATGGAAAATATAAACTCCGACAATATTGACACAAGTTTAAATGTTTCTGCTCCTGCTAACATTTCTGATTCTTCTTTCACTGCCACTATACAAGAAATCTCAATGCCACCCGAAGTTTCTGAAATACATACAAAATCACCGGATACATTCACAGAGGCCTCAAAATCTGTAAATGCCCCAGAGAATAATACATCTACAGTTTTTCCAGATCACATAAATCTTAATAAACCGAATACTTCTTTTGTATCTGTCGATTCTTCCAAGAATGCTATAAATGAAGGCGAAATATTTAAAAGCACCCCTGATTCTGTTGCTTCGCAGCCACTTACACAGACATTTAATGCCCTCAAAGAGAACTCCAAAGAATCTGACTCCAACATACTGTCTTCACAACAAAAGAGTAGTTTGCCCAAGAAAGTTTCGCCTTCCACACCCCCAGTAAATCCCCAAAATCGCAAAACTTCTTCCGAGTTTTCCCCATTCTCAGATGGCGAAATTGCAACAGCATGGAAAATTCATCTTAATGATCTAAAGCGTTTCCCGCGTCAATACTGTGCGTTGCGCAATAACCGTTTTATCCAGTATGGACATTATAATTTCGGGCATTTGCTTTTGGGGCAGAAAAATAATGGGCAATATATTCTGGGTGTTCCGGGCAGTTATAATCAGCAGGAGCGTTTTATGGCAAATATGTTTGGTTTTCCGTATTTCAAAGAAAGCGATTATATAGAAATGTCAAAAGCTCGCGGCGGCTACTGGTATCGTTTAATCGATGCCCCGGATTCCCACCGATAAAATTGTCTTCTGAAGAATCTTCTGAAAGCCCTGAAGTTCTTCAAAAGTGTAACTTTCATATCCAGGTCTCAGGACTCCGTCCGAGTCCTTATAGGCCTGGAGGTAATATTCTTTCGCTCCCTTAAGCCACTCTGCAATTTCTTCAAAATCTTTCTGCGTATGCAGTTCCCGCACAACTGTAGTCCGAAATTCATAGTCCAGTTTTCCATGAAGTAAAAAGTCCGCTGTCTCAAAGATGCTGTCCATGTCTGGTTTCTCAATTCCTGTCAGATTTCTATAATTATCGGGACAGGCCTTAATATCCATCGCCACCTTATCAATCAGTCCTGCCTCTGCCAGATGTTTCACTATCTCCGGACGTGAACCATTCGTGTCCAGTTTGACAGCATATCCCAGTTCTTTTATCTTCACTATAAATTCTTCCAGCCCGTCAGACAGGGTCGGCTCACCGCCTGAGATACAGACACCGTCAAGAATGCCTTTTCTCTTTTGTAAGAATGCCAGAAGTTCTTCCTGGGCATAATCCGGCTGTTCCCCAGGCGCTGTTACCAGCACACTGTTCTGGCAAAATGGACAGCGGAAATTGCAGCCTCCCAGAAATATGGTACTGGCTACTTTTCCCGGATAATCTAATAATGTTGTTTTATTAAAACCACAGATTCTCATTTATTTCCCCCATATAATACACAGAGCCAAAAGATATTTTATCCCTGACTTTATCTTAATAAATCCAATAAAATAGTAACAATTTCATCAATGCAAAAAGAACCCTGTTTGATCAGAGTTCTTTTTGTTGAATATTTTTATAATTAATTCAGCTGATAAACTTCTGCTGACTGGAGTCCAAAGCTTAATGCATCAGAATGATTGTTAAAGAAAATATCCACATGTCCATAAGGTGTTCCCAGATCTTCTACTGTATAGACGTTTCCGTTGATCAGAAGCTGTGTTCCAAACGGAACGCCTGCCATAGCTACTGTACGTCCTGCTGTTGGAACTGTTCCGCTGGCTGTCAGGTTGCCTGCTGTGCCACAGCACTGTGCGCAGTTGCAATATGCAGTCAGTGTAAAGTTACCGAGGTATTTTCCCTGACTGGAGTCTGCGCTCTCTGAAGATGACTGGCTGTCATCTGATGCAGAACTGTCAGATGTATCTTCACTGCTGTCTGTGCTTTCTTCATAAGAAGAATCACTGTCTTCGCTATAAGAATCTTCTGAAACTGTATCTTCTGACGATTCCTCCTCTGAATATGTATCTCCTGACTCCTCTGTATCATAGGAATCTTCTTCGTAATCTTCAGAATCGGAGTTCTCTTCTTCGCTCTGTTCCTGTGCTGCCGTTGCTTCTGCCTCGGCCTGCGCCTGAGCTGCTTCTCTGGCAGCTTTCTCTTCTTCTGCCTGTTGTACCAGCCGGGCAATGCTGTTGTCCGCATTATTAATCTCTGCTGTCAGTGCTGCTGCCTCTTCCTGGCTGGCGCTGATCTGACTTACATAAGAAGAGATATTATCGCTGGTACTTGCCGCAAGTTCCTGAACCTCCTGCTGCTTGGATGCTCTTTCTGCAAGGAGTTCATCAATAGAAGCTTTCTCCTCTTTTGCAGTAGTTTCCTGATCCTTTATTGTATTCTGGAGGTTCTCGCATTTCTCCAGCATATTTCTGTCATACTGCGAAATCTTTGCAACGTTCTCGGCATTGTTGAGAAACTCTGACAGGTCTTTAGATGACAGCAATGTTGTCAGTGCAGATGTGCCGCCATTCTCATACATATACTGGATACGAAGTTTCATATCGTCATACTGTTTATTTAACGCTTTCTTTGCTTTCTTTAATTCTGTGTGAAGCTGATTCAGTTCATTCTCTTTCTCTCCCGCCTGTATGCTGAGTTCTGAGATTGCATTGGTCAGATCTTCATACTGTGTATTTAAATCAGACAGATAGTTCTCCAGCTCCTGCTTCTTGCTCTCAAGGCTGTCAATGTTCGCCTGTGCCTGAGCAAGTCCGGCTTCTGCTTCCTGTTTCTGAGCCTGCATATCAGCTATAGCATCTTCTGTTGCATATGCAGTTGTTCCCATGGAAAAAGTAAGCATTGCTGCCAGCAGTAATGAAAAAACTTTTTTCTTCATAAATTAATCACCTTTCTCGTTAATCTGAAGTCCAGTATAACATATTTCGTAAAAAAATCAACACTTTTTATTAACTTCTGTAATAATTACGTAATATTTCACAATTTTAAATACTCCAAAAAAGAAGCCCGCACGACAGGACTTTTTTAACAGGATATCACGGCAAATTTCTATCACGCCAAAAACAGACACCATCCCATCTCTGAGACAATGCCTGTTCCTCTTAACCTATTTTCAGTATTTCACGTTTATTCTTTACCAGTTATTCTGCAGCCACTGCTTCTTCTGGCTCTGCGTCCATGACTTCCTGGTATTTCTCCAGAATAATTGTCTGGATTCTGTCACGTGTTCCGGAATTGATCGGGTGCGCGATATCGCGATATTCTCCGTCAGTTGCCTTGCGGCTTGGCATAGCGATAAATAATCCTTTTTCTCCTTCAATTACCTTAATATCATGTACTACAAATTCATCGTCAATTGTAATGGAAACAACTGCCTTCATCTTTCCTTCTTTTGCTACCTTTCTCACACGCACGTCAGTAATATTCATGATATATTAGCTCCTTTCGATTTTACCGAATCTATCCGGCTTTTTACTTATAATACATATCTGTCATTTTTCTCCACGACGATCTTCACTTCTCCCTCGCCGCAGTAATACGAATTTGCACGAATAGTATCCCGGCTTTCAACAATGCAGTTCTCAATATGGGTATTATCGCCCAGATATACATTGTTTAAAATCACAGAGTTCTTAATAACGCAGTTATTTCCTACAAATACGTCTTTAAAAAGAACGGAATTCTCTACCGTACCGTTAATGATACATCCGCTGGCAACCAGGCTGTTCTTAACCTGTGCTCCCGGATTATATTTTGCAGGTGGCAGGTCATCAATCTTTGTCTTAATCGTTGGTTCCTGTTTGAAAAAATAATTTCTGATCTCCGGTTTCAGGAAATCCATGTTTGTCTTGTAATATGCTTCTGCTGTAGAAATATTGCTCCAGTATTTATCAATCTTATATCCGTAGATTCTCTTAAGATTCTTATAACGGATCAGGATATCCTGAACGAAATCATGACGTCCTTCCTGTGCAGCTCTCTCGATAAGCTCGATCAGCTGTCTTCTGCGGATAACGTAAATACCTGTTGAAATTGTATTATAGGAAGAAACCATTGGTTTCTCTTCAAATTCTTCAATCCTGCAGTCTTCGTTCATGCGCAGAACACCAAATCTCTCAATTTCATTTGGATCATTACATGTAGTACATACAACTGTAACGTCTGCACGTTTGGCAATATGATATTCAAGAACTTTATTGTAGTCCATCTTATAGATACAATCTCCGGATGCAATTACAACATATGGCTCATGACTACTCTTAAGGAACTGCAGGTTCTGATAGATTGCATCTGCTGTTCCCTGATACCAGAGGCTGTTCTCCTTTGTGATGGTAGGTGTAAATACAAAAAGACCACCCTGTTTTCGTCCGAAATCCCACCATTTGGATGAACTTAAATGTTCATTCAGGGAACGGGCATTGTACTGTGTCAGAACAGCAACTTTCTGGATATGAGAACTTGCCATGTTGCTCAGTGCGAAGTCAATGCTCCTGTAGCTTCCGGCTATCGGCATTGCCGCAATCGCTCTCTTATTTGATAATTCTCTCATGCGGTTATTATTACCGCCTGCCAAAATAATACCTATTGCTCTCATTATTTGTCACCGTCCTTTGCTGCAATTACCTGTCCGCCGGCCAGCTCACCATCCGGATAATCCTCAGGTGTAGTAATTCCTGATATTGCTGTATTCTTGCCAATTCTTACATTATCCGGAATCACACTGCGCTCACCGACAGTAGCGATTCCAAATGAATATACTGCAGGTTTCAGCACGTTCGGTGCTTCCTCTCCGCATCCCAATACAACATTATTTCCGATCGTAACATCCTCGGCAATGATTGCTTTATCCATCTGTACGCCCTCTCCTATCGTTGAGTTACGCATAATGATAGAATCGCGGATCACACTGCCCTTTCCGATCACAACATTCGGTCCGATTACTGAATTATGTACTTCTCCGTAAATCTCCGCGCCCTCTCCGATCAGACATCTGTCAGTAACAGCTTCTGCGGAAATATACTGCGGCGGGATGATATCTCCCTTTGTATAAATCTTCCAGAATTCTTCGTACAGATTAAATTCCGGAATGATATCGATCAGTTCCATATTGGCTTCCCAATAAGAGCCAAGTGTTCCTACGTCCTTCCAGTATCCATTGTATTCATAGGCAAAAAGTCTCTCACCTTTCTCCTTACAATATGGAAGAACATGTTTACCAAAGTCACAGCTGCTCTGATCCTTCAAAGTCATCAGCGCTTCTTTTAAAGCAGGCCAGCTGAAAATATAGATACCCATGGATGCCAGATTACTGCTTGGATGCTCCGGTTTCTCTTCGAACTCTGTGATTCTTCCCATCTCATCTGTTACCATGATACCAAAACGGCTTGCTTCCTCAATAGGAACCGGCATACAGGCAATTGTCACGTCCGCTTTATTCGCTTTATGGAAATCAAGCATCACTTCGTAATCCATCTTATAGATATGGTCACCGGATAAGATCAGAACGTAATCCGGGTTATACTGTTCCATATAATCCATGTTCTGGAAGATCGCATTGGCCGTTCCTGTATACCACTCACTGCTGGTACTCTTCTCGTAAGGTGGAAGTACTGTTACACCACCTTCATTTCTGTCAAGATCCCACGGAATACCGATGCCAATATGTGTATTAAGCCTGAGAGGCTGATACTGTGTTAATACGCCTACTGTATCGATACCCGAATTAATGCAGTTACTTAACGGAAAATCTATGATGCGGTATTTTCCGCCAAAAGAAACTGCAGGTTTTGCTACTTTTTCTGTCAGTACACCCAGTCTGCTGCCCTGGCCGCCAGCTAGAAGCATGGCTATCATTTCTTTCTTAATCATGCAATCACCTCTTGTTGTAATTATGATTATTTAATTATAGCACATTTTCCCCCGATAGTGAACATTATTTACAATTTTTGTTTGATATATTTATTTTTTTTATTATTTTTGCACACGTTTTTTCATTTGTTTGCTGTGTTTCTCCCTATATAATTATGCACTTTTTATATATATATTGTCGTTTTTTGTATTTTTTTATCATGTAGGACATACTTAAAGAAGCTCTTTTCATTTTCAGGCACAGGGAGTATAATGAGTTAAATATGTTACTGTTCACTCTTTTCTCAGTAACACGCTTCGCGATGCAGGAAATATGAACCTCCTTGCGCAAGGCCCAAAGAGTATCGTTTGCTTCGCAAACTTATTTATGCTATTCGCATAAATTCGCACAGTATATCTCGGAATTTTAGCATTTTTATGTCAAAACATCTCGCGGGATAGTGGTGTGTGAGTAGTAACTTAAATATATTTAATAAGGAGATTATAGAATGTATCAGATAGATTTTCATAAACCACTTCATATACACTTTATCGGTATCGGCGGAATCAGTATGAGCGGACTGGCTGAGATTCTTCTCGGAGAAGACTTTGTTATCTCCGGTTCAGACTCCAAATCCAGCCCTCTTACTCAGGCACTTGAGCAAAAAGGAGCTACTGTTTACTACGGTCAGCGTGCCTCAAATATCACAGACAACGTAGATGTTGTCGTATATACTGCAGCTATCCATCCTGACAATCCGGAATTTGCCTGTGCAAAGGAAAAAGGACTTCCTATGCTTACACGTGCAGAACTTCTCGGACAGATCATGCGAAATTATGATACACCGATCGCTATTTCCGGAACTCATGGAAAAACTACCACAACCTCTATGGTATCTCATATCCTTCTTACAGGAGACTGTGATCCTACGATCAGTGTCGGCGGTATCCTTCCGGCTATCGGCGGTAATATCCGGGTTGGCGAATCTGAAACATTTGTCACAGAAGCCTGTGAATATACAAACAGCTTCCTGAGCTTTTTTCCGAAGATCAGTATTATCCTGAACATGGATGCTGACCATCTGGATTTCTTTAAGGATATTGATGACATTCGTCATTCTTTCCGTCGTTTTGCAGAACTTCTTCCTGCTGACGGCACACTGATCATTAACGCAGATACTCCTAAATATGAAGACATTATCCGCGATCTTCCATGTAATGTGATCACTTACGGTCTGGAACACGATGCCGATTATCAGGCAGCTGATATCACTTATGATAAATATGGACATGCATCCTTCTCTGTTCTTCGTAATGGTGTAAAAGTTGGCAGCTATTACCTGAAAGTGCCGGGCATCCACAATGTTTCCAATGCTCTGGCAGCTATCGCTCTTGGTCATCTTCTTGGTCTTTCCGAAGAAGTGATCATTAAGGGACTTGGAAGCTTCACAGGAACAGACCGCCGTTTCCAGTATAAAGGTGAAGTTGCAGGCGTTACTATCGTAGACGATTATGCACATCATCCGACAGAGATCGAGGCTACTCTTCATGCAGCGCACAATTATCCACACAAGAAATTATGGTGCGTATTCCAGCCTCATACATATACACGTACCAAAGCGCTCCTTCCGGAATTCGCCAAGGCACTGAGTCTGGCAGACCATGTAGTGGTTGCAGATATTTATGCTGCAAGAGAAACAGATACTCTTGGTATTTCCTCTGAGGATCTGCAGAAACGAATTCAGGAACTTGGAACTCCATGTGAATACTTCCCGACATTTGACGAGATTGAGAATTATCTTCTTTCTAACTGTCAGGAAGGTGATTTGCTCATCACTATGGGTGCGGGAGATGTCGTAAATATCGGAGAGCAGCTGCTTGGTAAATAATACCGGCAGATTATAAGATTTTTTCTTAATATTAGATGATTGTTAAAGTCCTCGGCTTATTGCCGGGGATTTTTCTATTGTAAATGCAGGATTTTACTGAATGCCAGGATTCTTTGAAAAAAGTTATAAACAATTTATCCCCCTTTGTATTACGCATATTTATGCGTATTTGAGTGACTTATCCACATTATCCACATTGTTATACACATTTTTATCCGCTTAAATATGTGGACTTATATGTGTACAAGTCACTTTACATAATTCGACTTCATTTATCCCTGTGATACATCATTTTTCCATAAAATTCGCCATTTTTCTAGTTTCCGATAATATATAAACAATTTCACCTTTCCACATTATCCACATTATCCACATTCAAATGTGGAAGAAATCTCAGGCAAAATCCCCTATTCTCTTTTAAAAAATCTTGTGCTATAATTCAGGTTATCATTCAGGGTGTTACTGTTGACTCCGTTCAATACCATACTTCACGTCACACAGTAACTTTGAATTACCCAAAACAACCGATAAACTGCAGTTTATTAAGAAAGAGAGTGGAGATTCATGGCTATGATCACATTACAGAATTCCCGCAATGCGGAAGTGACTGTATTAACAAACAATTTCATAGACAACTATATGCCCGAAGCCAACGGAGAATTTGTAAAAGTATACATCTATCTTCTGAGGCTTCTTTCTGACGCATCCGTACCTTTCAGTCTGGAGCAGATGGCAGATCACTTCTTCTGTACAGAAAGAGATATTGTCCGCGCCCTGAAATATTGGGAAAAGGTAAATCTCCTTACCCTGACTTACAGAAGCAACGAAGACATTACGGACATTACTCTGAACGTACCGCCTGTTAAATCTGACATTTCTGATTCATCAAAACCAGCTGTTCAGACAGTTTCTGTTGCAAAAGATACTGTCGCCCAGTCATCTGATGTTTCAGCTCCGTCCACAAAGCCGGCCGCCAGATCAGCTTCTTCACTCTCACCAGACCGTGTAAAAGAATTAAAGCAGAACGATGAGATCGTGCAGCTCCTTTATATTGCAGAACAATATCTCGGTAAAACACTCACACCTACTGAAATGAAGAAAATCTTATTCTTCTATGATGAGCTGAAGTTTTCACCGGATCTGATTGAATACCTGATTGAGTATAGCGTCAGCCGCGGACATAAGAGCATCCGGTACATAGAAACTGTCGCTCTTGCATGGGCAGATGAAGGAATCACCACTGTCACTATGGCAAAAGAAGCTAACTCCCGTTATGCAAAAGAATACTTCACTATCTTTAAATCTATGGGAATCAGCGGCCGAAATCCAGTAGATACAGAAATTTCTCTTATGAATACCTGGCTTAATGATTATGGCTTTTCTATGGATATTATTCAGGAGGCTTGCAGCCGTACAGTCCTCTCCACCGGACAGCCAAGTTTCCAGTATGCGGATAAAATTCTTTCCGGATGGAAAGATAAAAATGTCCGCACATTAGCTGATGTCCGTCTTCTTGATGCACAGCACCAGCGTCAAAAACTGGAGAAAAAGACACAGAAGAAAGCCGCCGCGCCTAAGCCGGCTGCTACAAATCGTTTTAATAATTTCCATCAGCGGGAATATGATTTTAGTGAATATGAGAAAAAATTGCTGAATCAATAGATGTTTTACAGTAACTATTCAGCAGTCTACTATCCCGCGAGGTGTTTTGGCATGAACATGCCAAAATCCCGAGACATACAAGTCAAAATCCCATCGCCGAAGGCGATTTTTAATGGATTTTGACTCGTAACTGTGAAGGTACTGAACAGTTACGTTTTACATAACAAAAGAAAGGGTGCAGCATTATGCCTTTACAGAATTATCAGTATGATACAATTATGAGGGAATACAGCAAGACGCAATCACAAAACCGCCGCATTCTCGAAGAACGCACACAGGAAATTTATGAGAAGATCCCCCGTATCCGCGAGATAGATGAGGAAGTTGCAACTTTAAGTGCCAGAAAGGCAAGAGCACTCTTAAGTGGAGAATCTTCCAGTCTCGAGGATCTCAAAGCAGCAATTTCTCTTTTGTCTCAGGAGCGCAATGCTCTGCTTGTATGTAATTCCTATCCGGAGGATTATCTGGAGCTTCCTTATAAGTGTCCGATCTGCCAGGATACAGGCTATGTGGGCAGTCAGAAATGTACCTGTTTTAAGAAAGCAGAGATTGAGCTGCTCTACACACAGTCCAATTTAAAAGAAATTCTCAAAAAAGAAAACTTTGACCACTTTTCTTTTGATTACTATTCTGATACAATGAAGAACGAAGCCACAGGGCTGACCGAAAGGGAGACAGCCAAAAGGGCTTATGATATAGCCAGAGGGTTCGTGAGAAACTTTGATGATTCTTTCGAGAATCTGTTTCTTTACGGTGATACCGGTGTAGGCAAGACTTTTCTTTCCCACTGTATTGCTCATGAACTTCTGGAATCAGCACACTGCGTAATGTATTTTTCCGCATTTGACCTGTTTGATCTACTTGCAGAATCCAAATTTTCCAGAGAGAAAACAGAAGGCGAGGAATTTGTATTTGACAGTGATCTGCTGATTATCGACGACCTGGGAACCGAACTTACCAACAGCTTTGTCTCTTCCCAGCTGTTTTTGTGCATAAACGAACGTATCATGCGCAGGAAGTCTACGATCATATCAACAAATCTGAAACTGGAAAATTTCTCGGATACTTATTCCGAGCGAACTTTTTCGCGAATCGCCAGCAATTACCGCATGGTTAAACTGGAAGGAAAGGATATCCGTATACAGAAAATTTTTTTAGGAGGAAAATAAAATCATGGCACAGGCAACAACTAAAGATTTAACTACACTTCCGGTGGGCAGACTTGGTCTGATCCCTCTGATCAGCTGTAAGGATCTGGGTGAGAAAGTAAACGAATGGCTGGTGCAGTGGCGCAAGGAACGCAGCCACGAAGAGTTTGATTCTTTTGCATTCGAGGGATATCAGAGAGATTCCTATCTGATCCCGGTTCAGACAGCACGTTTCGGTTCCGGTGAAGCGAAATGCACGATCATGGAATCCGTACGTGGTGATGATATCTATCTGATGGTTGATGTATGTAACTACAGTCTTACCTATAATATTGGACCGTATAAGAATCTTATGTCCCCTGATGACCATTTTCAGGATCTGAAACGTGTTATCGGCGCTATCGGCGGAAAGGCCCGCAGAGTAAACGTTATTATGCCATATCTGTATGAAAGCCGCCAGAATATCCGCAGCGGCAGAGAGTCCCTGGACTGCGCAACAGCACTTCAGGAACTTGTAAGCATGGGTGTGGAGAACATCATTACATTCGATGCACATGACGCTCGTGTACAGAATGCAACACCACTGCATGGATTTGAAACAGTGCAGCCATCCTATCAGTTCATCAAGGCTCTTCTCAAAAACGAAGAAGGACTGCATATTGACAATGATCACTTTATGATTATCAGCCCTGATGAGGGAAGTATGAATCGTGCAATTTATCTTGCCAACATTCTTGGTGTTGATATGGGTATGTATTATAAACGTCTTGACTACTCCAAGAGAATCAACGGACGTCATCCGATCGCAGCTTACGAATTCCTTGGACCAAACCTTAAAGGCAAGGATATGATTCTGATCGATGATATGATTTCCTCCGGTGATACAGTTATTAAGATTTCTTCTCTTCTTAAAGAAAGAGGCGCCGGCAGAATTTATATCTGTTCTACTTTCGGACTGTTCACAGATGGACTTGAGAAATTTGACGAAGCTCATAAAGCAGGTGTGTTTGACAAACTGCTTACCACAAACCTGATCTACCAGTCTCCTGAGCTTCTCGCAAAAGACTATTATATCTCCTGCGATATGAGTAAATATATTGCCCTGATCATTGATACTCTGAATCATGACCAGTCCGTCAGCCATCTGCTCAACCCGGTTGACAGAATCAACCGTTGTGTAAGCAATTACATGGCTCAGTATAAGGAAAAATAATAACTAATAAGTAACAAAGGCGGATTGCAGATATCCGACTGACTCATAAAAAGAGAGATTATATGTTTAACTCCTGTTAACACATTTCGGAGTAATTACATATAATCTCTCTTTTTTATTTATGAAAGAATCAATTTTTGATATGGAATTCCTTCCCTGTCCAGAATCTCCATCTCCCGTTTATGGCAGGTACTGATAATGATCTGTTTATTTTCTTTATGCATCCATCTGAGAACTGCCGCGAGCCGTTCTTCATCATACATGCCAAATACATCATCCAGTATCACCGGAAAACTCTCTTCCTGGCACAGAAGCTCACCTGCCGCCATACGAAGTGCAAAGTAGATCTGTTCCATTGTCCCTCTGCTGAGACGTTCCAGCGCTACTGTTCTGTCACCGGTATTCACTGTCATACGGAATCCTGCATCCATGAGGACTTCCTGATACTTTCCGCCGGTAATTTCACTTAATATCTGAGAAGTACGGATCCGAAGTTTTCTGCCTACCTGATGATGGATATTTCCTGAAAGCATCTCAATCGTTTCCATAGCCATATTTAAAGCCTGCACTTCCATCTCCTCTGACGTCGGCAGATAGGAATTCTCTTCATATTCCTGATATTCTTCCTGAAGATTACGGAGTGCCGTCTCTTTCTCGTCATAATCCTGTTTAAGGCTTTCTTTGCTCCATTTCAGTTTCTCCTGTCTGGACATCCAGCGACTCTTCATACGCATTCTCTTCTGAAATTCTCTTGCGTATTTCATCTGTTGTTTTCCACAGAATCCCACCAGCATCGCAGCTATAACGGCAACAACAATGCTCACCACAACGCTGTCCGCCATAATCGCAGATAAAATCAGCGCTATGATTCCGACTGCCGCTGACACCAACATTCCCATAGCAAATCCATTTCTTTTCTTTCTTGTCTCTGCAAGTCTCTCGTCCAGAAGAACCGCACCATTTTCATCACCGGGGCGCATCCCAAGAGAACCTTCCTTCTCATCAATATCTGCAAGTTTTTCTTTCAGATCATTCATTTCATTTATCACATAATCCATCTTTGCCTGAAGCTTCTGCTGTTCTGTTTCTGTTTCCTTCTGCTTCCGGTCTGCCTGTACCTGGTAGCCTTTTCTTGACATTTTCAGCATCTGCATGGCACGTCCAAGATCTATGGAGCTGTCTCCCGCTCCCTGATAACTTGCCATATAATTCTGAAGTTCACGTACCAGGTCCTGACCTGTTACGCTCTTAAGCTGCGCAACAGAAACTGTATTATCGTAAATAGCCTCACTGATATTTCCAAAGATTTTCTCCAGTCCCACCTCATCAATATCTGCCAGTTCTTTCGTATCCTCATTCAGCAACTCTGCCAGAACATGATCTTTCTGAAAATTTCTGGACAGACGGTAGTCATGGTCTTTACTGTTAAACCATATAATACCGCCATACACTCCCGGATTTTCCCATGGTTCATATGTATTGTAGGTATCGTTTCTCGCAGCCTTTCCACGCATTCTGGTCAGTCCAAAGAGCATACTCTTTATAAAAGTATGAATCGTGGTTTTGCCACTCTCATTCTCTCCATAGAGAACATTAATACCCGGGGAAAATTCCAGAGTCTTATCATGGACTTTCCCAAAGTTTTTAATATTTAACTTTCTGATAATCATAGCTTACCTGTCACCTGCTTGTCTCCAGCAGAGCCTGAAGGCCATAATACAAAGCCTTCTCCTCTACGATATTTCTGTCTTTCTCAAGGAAATAGCTGATATAGTCACCGATCAATGTTCCACTATATTTCTTCTGAAGTGTTTCCAGATCATATGCCGGTCTGGACTCGTCCAGTACTTCTGTCACATATCCGAATGATTTCAGTCTCTCCGGAAGCAGCAAAAGCTCCGGTGCCCTGGTTCCTCTGATCACGATCCTGTAAATATTCATACGCCCTTTGCTTGCCAGATCTGCTTTCAGCATGTCCTCAAGTGATGCCTGCGTAGAATCCTCACGCAGTATCAGAAGAATCTGTTCATAAGAACGACAGGCAAAAGGAACAAAGGTTGTCTTAAGTCTTCCATTTTCCAGATGCCCTTCTATGTATCCATGCTCACCAAGGTCATTTCTGTCAATAGGCTCTAACGCGCCCGCATAAGCCGCATTATCCCTGATCAGAATCTGAGGTTTATGAATGTGTCCAAGCGCAACATAGTCAAATCCTGAAGAAACGATTAATCTGATATTCATTGGAATATGGTTTGCATCACCGCCATGCGCGAGGAGAATATGAAGTCCTTCTCCCTCCACCGGACGCACCGCATCATACAGCGGTTTATCAATCTCCTGATGCTCATAGCTCAATCCATATACATAAACGTCCAGTTTCTCATCCTTGACACATGTAAGCTGTTCATTCTTAAAAAATGTCACATTCTTTTCCCACTGAAAGTCCCGGTAAAAAGAATCTGCCTTGATGTAGTCATGGTTTCCTGCCATCAGATAGATTCTTGTATCCGGTATGGTGGAAAACAGGTAGTTTACTTCTTTTAGCTCCCGTAAAAGAGGCTGGCGGTGGAATAAATCTCCTGCTATAAATAACAAATCCACCGGATTCTCACGGATACCCGCAATAACCCGGCGGAAAGTTTCCCAGATTTCTTCCTCCCGCCTGCTGCTCCATGGGCAGCCCCTGTCTGGGACCGCTCCAAGGTGTACATCTGCAAGATGAATAAATCTCATGCCAATCTCTCTTTCTTATTATAAGTCACAATTCTTAACAGTTCTTGGGAATGGAATTACGTCACGGATGTTGCCCATGCCGGTAAGGTACATTACGCAACGTTCAAATCCAAGGCCAAATCCTGAATGGCGTGTGGAACCATATTTACGAAGATCAAGATAGAAATCATAATCTTCTTTCTTAAGTCCCAGCTCATCCATACGTTTCTCAAGTTTCTCAATATCATCTTCTCTCTGGCTTCCACCGATAATCTCACCGATTCCCGGTACCAGACAGTCCATAGCCGCAACAGTCTTGTTATCCTCGTTCATCTTCATGTAGAATGCCTTGATCTCCTTCGGATAATCTGTTACAAATACTGGTTTCTTAAAGATTTCCTCTGTCAGATAACGCTCATGCTCTGTCTGCAGATCGCATCCCCAGAATACTTTATAATCAAATTTATCGTTGTTCTTCTCCAGAAGTTCTACTGCCTCTGTATAAGTAACATGACCAAACTCAGAGTTGATTACATGGTTCAGTCTGTCCAGAAGTCCTTTATCAATGAAAGAGTTGAAGAAATTCATCTCTTCCGGTGCGTTCTCAAGCACATAACGAATTACATACTTCAGCATTGCCTCTGCCAGATCCATGTTGTCATTTAAATCTGCAAAAGCACACTCAGGCTCGATCATCCAGAATTCTGCTGCATGACGGGTAGTGTTGGAGTTCTCAGCACGGAAAGTCGGTCCAAATGTATAAACATTGCGGAACGCCTGTGCAAAAGTCTCGCAGTTTAACTGGCCACTTACTGTCAGGTTGGTTTCTTTTCCAAAGAAGTCCTGAGAGTAATCAATATTACCCTTGTCATCTGTCGGAATATTGTTCATATCCAGAGTAGTTACCTGGAACATCTCACCTGCACCCTCACAGTCACTTCCTGTGATCAGTGGGGTATGAACATAAACAAATCCCTGTTCCTGGAAGAAACGGTGGATTGCATAAGCACACAGGGAACGTACACGGAATACTGCCTGGAATGTGTTTGTTCTCGGACGAAGATGTGTGATCGTTCTTAAGTATTCAAGGCTGTGACGTTTCTTCTGAAGCGGATAATCCGGCGCAGAAGTACCCTCTACTGTAACTTCTGTTGCCTGGATCTCAAATGGCTGTTTTGCCTGTGGCGTAGCTACCAGTGTACCTTTGACGATAATAGCAGCACCTACGTTTAATTTGCTGATCTCAGCAAAGTTCTCCATTGTATCATGATAAACTACCTGCAGAGTCTCAAAGAAGGTTCCGTCATGAAGCACGATAAATCCAAAAGTCTTGGAATCACGTACGCTTCGTACCCATCCTCCTACTGTGACCTCTTTGTCCAGATATTTTTCTCTCTCTTTGTAAATCTCTTTTACTGTTGTTAACTTCATATCTATGTTTCCTCTTTCTCCTCATCGTTCTGGATGTTACACATAAAAAGACGAAACGCTGTTCTCGTCTGACAGCCGTCTCGTCTTTTAGTATAGACTATTCCCTGATTTCACGCAAGGAGTAATCTGGTATTTACTGTGTTTTTTATTCGTTACCGGGTACGAAACGAATAGTAACTTTTATCCTATCTTGGTACCCTCAGCGAATTTATACACTTGGCATAAATTCGCTTGTATGTTTTTGCCGTATAATGCAGACCATCATCGATAGTTCCTGCTCCATAGTGATCACTGGCAAAGCTGTAGCCTGTGGATTTCAGGTAGGAGTACATATCGATATAAGTATATGCAGAAGAAAGATTTGCCTTCATATAATCGTTAAAGGATCTGACTGCCGCTTCGCTTCGGTCTGCTCGTCCTGTATTTGAAAGCATCGTACGGTTCAACGGATTTACTGACATGAAATACAGTTCGCATCCTTTACCTTTAAGCTGCGGTGCAATCCAGTTATAATATTCTACATAATCTGCATAATCTGACAGATCATTTACTCCAAAGTTAAAAATTACCGCTGTTTTCTTAGAAAGAATACTGTTGGTGTCCTTCTGCACCATAGCATAAAGCTGTGACCATCCTGTGGTAGTAAGCCAGTCTAATTTCTTTCCCGCAGAGCAGACAAACTTCACATTTTTAATTGCTGATTCTCCCATTCCCTTCAGAACATTCTCCATAAATTCTGTACGGGAATCGCCCACAAAGATTACCTGTTTGTATTTATAGATATCTACCTGCGGGAGCTCAGCTTCTGTAAGATCTTTTTCTGTTGATCTGTTAAATACTACTGCATACAGGTTCATATTACCGTTTACTGTAATCTTCTCTTCTGCCTCATATTCCGGATTCACAGACTGCATTGGTTTTGATGACCATCCCATGAAAGTATAGCCTTCTGCATCTCTTACTCCTGGCAGAGAATAGGTAGAGCCTTTCGCCAGAGTCGTCTTCTGCCATACGCTTCCGTCATATCTTCGAAGTGTCAATAATACTGCCTTCTTTTGTACAGCATAAAAGTTTACATTTTTGTTTACCGTATAGGTTGTCTTTGTTGTTGCTTTTGTAGCATTCTTGCTGGTTGACCAGCCCAGATTGACATAACCGGTTCTCGCCGGGACTTTTGCAAATGTAATAACTGTTCCTTCTTCTACTGTCTGGCTGAGTTTCTTATAAGCCGAATTGCTGCTTCCATTTCCCAGATAATAGTTAACTGTGTAATACTTACTCTTTCTGCGCACCGCGTAAAACTTCACACTTTTTGTAATTTTTACAGTGTCCCCTTCGTTATATTCCACCGTGGTGTCGCCTTTTACAGTTGTCCATCCCAGATTTGTATAGCCTTTTGCCTTCGGAACTGCCGGTAATGTGACGGTCTGATTCCTGGACGCATACATCATAAGCGCTGTATATGTTTTACTGGTACTTGTTCCACTGTTGTTGTTAAAGCTGACTTTATATGGCAGTTTCTTATATACTGCATAGAGATTCAGCGTTGATGATACTTTTACTTCCTGTGAAACCTTATAGGTAGCCTTGGTTGCATTTTTACTCTTAGACCAACCCAGTGCCTGGTATCCTGTTTTGGCAGGTACTTCCGGCATTTTCACAGTAAGCCCCTTTCCTATCTTCTGGTTAAGACTGGTAAAGTTACTGTTACTTGCCCCGGTATTTGTCATGAAATTCACTTGCAGCGCTGTACGGCGTACGATATAGAAGTTTGTATCCCCAAGTACCGTATACTCTGAATTCAGGTCATATTTCACTTCACTGCTGCCTTTTGTGTCGGTCCAGCCATAATTGATATATTTGCTATATGGCATATCCGGAAGTATAGCCGTATTTGTTTCGTATACTTGAAGAATACCATTTGGAAATACACCTGTTCCTGAATTATTATAAAGAGAAATCGTGCATTTCTTTGGCATATAGAAATTTAAAATTCCATTCTGAATGAATATATTCCAGCTCTCGCCTTTCTTCAGAGTGAGAAGATCACCGCCTTTAAGTGTGATCGCATCATTAAGCTTCTCATCTTTCTCAAGTTTCCACAGATCCGGTGCCTGTGAATCCGGCACATTTGGCAGAATCAGAGACTCATTCCACTCCAGCACTGTTCTGAGCTGTTCACACTCATTTCCCTCTCCGTCTATAAAACGAAGCATCACTTCTTTCTCCGGATTAATAGTTGGTGTTGGAGCCGGAGTCGGCGTAACTGATAAAGCCGGTGTAACTGACGGGATTGGCGTTTCACTCGGCAACGGTGTTACTGTTGGGGTATTATCTGCCGAAGGTGTTACTGTTGGAGTATCATCTGCTGAAGGTGTCACTGTCGGGGTAACCGTTCCTTCCGATATTGGAGATGTCGTATCCTGTGTTCCTGTTTCCGGTGATGAAGCCGCTGTTGCTGTTCCATCATCGGTTCCTGTGACAGAATCCTCTTCTCCTGAACTGAAAATATCCTCTAAATTCTCCGGAGCACCAAACTCTGCTGCCTGCGCTGGAATTGCAGTCGTTACCATTACCGCTGCAAGAATCACACTAGCCAGGCGCCTTCCTCTTCTGTGTCTTTTTCTATACATAATTACCTCCATTTTACAAAAACGTCCCGCCATTAAATGTGCGGGACGTTCTTTATTCATTCCCAAACATTCAAAAACAAAATATCGCTTTTCGCCCAAATTTCTTCAGCTGCTCCCATCACATAACCTTAAATAAATTACGGATCACTATACAAATAATAACAAATTTATGTCCTGATTATGTAATCTTTTGGTTACTGTGCATACAGTAACATTTTTCGTTTTCTTATGTTGGTAAAACTGTAACTGTTCGGTGTCCGGTATTGTTTAACCTGTAAACTGCTGAATAGTTACATAAGATTATAATGTATCAATAAATCTCATAAATGCAGCTCTGCCATCTGCAGTGCATTTATATACGCCGGCATCTTCCAGTACATGAACAAATACATTGCCGACTTCTTTTCTGAGAACATCCTGAATGTTGTCTTTATCAAGGTTGTCATATTTTGGAAGAAATTCTGCAACCCATGCTGCGTGTTTCTCAATCTTCTCATTTGAAGAGATATCTTTTCCTTCCAGAATATATTCTGCCAGAAGCTCCAGTTCTTCTTTCAGTCTTGCCGGAAGAACAGCAAGTCCCATTACTTCGATCAGACCAATATTTTCCTTCTTAATATGATGATACTCTGCATGCGGATGATATACACCGAGAGGATGTTCCTCTGTAGTGATATTATTTCTCAGAGTAAGATCCAGCTCAAACATGTCTCCTGAGCGGCGGGCGATCGGTGTGATCGTATTATGTGGTTCTCCGTCAGTTTCAGCAAAGATGAATGCATTCTCATCTGTATAGTCTCTCCATACTTCCAGAACATGTGTTGCAAGCTCTACCAGTCTCTTCTCATCTTTGTGACGGATTCTTAAGACGGATAATGGCCATTTAACAATTCCTGCTTCTACATCTTCGTATCCTGGGATCGTCACATGCTTCTCGATCGGCGCTTTAGCCATTGCAAATGTGTAATGTCCACCCTGGAAATGATCGTGACTTAAAATGGAACCGCCTACGATCGGCAGGTCTGCATTAGAACCAAGGAAGTAATGTGGGAAAAGTTTTACAAAATCAAAAAGCTTGATAAATGTATTCTTCTCGATCTTCATTGGAATATGCTGGCTGTTGAAAACAATACAATGTTCATTGTAATATACATATGGAGAATACTGGAATCCCCATGGGCTGTCATTTACAGTAATCGGGATAATTCTGTGGTTCTCTCTGGCAGGATGATTTACTCTTCCTGCATATCCTTCATTCTCCGGGCAAAGCAGGCATTTCGGGTAGCTGCTGGATTTTACAAGCTTGGCTGCTGCGATCGCCTTTGGATCCTTCTCCGGTTTGGAAAGATTAATGGTAATATCAATCTTACCATAATCACTGTCTACTGTCCATTTCTGGTCTTTCTCTACACGATAACGGCGAATGTAATTACTGTCCTGGCTGAGTTTATAAAAGTAATCGGTTGCCTCCTGCGGATCTTTCTCATATCTGCTCCAGAATTCCTTCTGTACCTGTGCCGGACGAGGCATCAGACAATTCATAAGCTTTGTATCAAAAAGATCTCTGTAAACGATGCTGTCTTCAATAAGGTTTCTCTTTACCGCTTCATCCAGAAGTGCATTTAATACTACTTCCAGGTTGATGTCTGTGTATTCCTCTTCAGGCTCTACATATTCATCTTCTTTAAAAACATCCAGCAGAAGATTTGTTGTGTAATTCTTCTCACAGGCCGGTGTCAGTCCTGTTTCTACTCCGTATTGTACTAATTTCTTAATGTTTGCATATAGCATTGGTACATTTCCTCCGTTTCGTTGTTACTGTCCGCTTGGTTTGCAGTAACGTAATAACATTTTCTTTCTGCCACTGTTATTCCTTTTTAGGATACTCAAATAATGGATAAATGTAAAGAAGCATTTTCACAATTTTTTAAAATAATAATGGGCAGGTTGCTGTTAAATTCTCTAACAGCAATCTGCCCATGTTCTTAATTATACTCTTTTCGCTATCTTATATCCGGAAAGAATCCTGCAAGCAGGATTCTCCGCCCGCAGGAATCGCTTTAGCGACATAATTTCTCTCTGCCGCAGTGCAATCCTGCCAGAAGGCTGTTCAGTCTAATAACTAACTGACTCCACATATGTGATAAACACATTTCCGGCTTTCTGGAATAAGTCTGTGCTATCATTCATTCCATATGGATATGTCTCCTTTTTAACCGGATCATACAAATACGTATTATATTCATCATATCCTACAATCACCACACTGGTATCAGAACCTGTTTTAGCGATCACCGGGCGCTGGGCACTTACTTCATACAAAATACTGTCCAGACTGCAGCCAGTAAGGTCGATGACCGTTCCGGTCTTTTTAACGCTCTTTTTCAACGTTTTTATATCCATAGTTCCTGCAAGAATAGCTTCCGGAAGTTCCGCAGTATCCATCTGTGTTTTTGTCTTCTTATTTCCGCGTTCCCATATATACTGCTGGGCACGGTTAAGAACAACACCGCCCAAAGCATCTGCCTGTAATATGGCTTTTGCAGGATCTGTATAGATACTGTCCAGTCCACCCTGTCCATAGACATAATATGTGGACTCCTGCGGAATCTGCGTATCCAGTACAATGTCTTTTTGATTTGTACTGCTTACTTTTGCATACATAGTAAGCGGAGAATCTGTCTGAGCAGTTCCGTTCAATGCCAGTTTTACACGGACGCCGGTTCTTGATGCTGAAACCAGCTCAATTTTCACTGTGTTTTCCGTTGCTTTCTTATTATTCATAATGTTGTCCTTTTTCTGGGCAACATAGGAGGTATCTCCCGATTTTGCGGAAAGTTCGAACTCGATCAGTGTACTTCCAACAGAAATATCCGTAATGTATAATCCATCTTTCTGATATTCCTTCTTCACATTGCCATCGAAATCTTCTATACGTAAAATGCTGATTCCTTCTGATTTATGCCCGTCTTCATCTGTCAAAATATCAGACTTGTTCAGGATTCCATAGATCAGGTCTTCATTCATAAAACCAACTGCCCGAAGTCTCTTGCCTTTTTCATGCTCGATCAGTCTCGTTTCGCCGGTATCAAAATTAATTTCTTTGATATTTCCCTTCTCATCACCTTCTGAAACCAGCCAGGCCGCATGGTCATTATTATCAGAAGAAACAAAATTCGCATTCTTTATCCCCTCTTCAAGAACTTCGCTGGAATTATCCTCTATATTGATTTTATAGAGACTTTTTGCCAGAAGGAGAAACAGCTCATTCTCTTCATTTACATAAGATAATTTCTCAAGATCTTTTTTCAGGAATTCAAATGATTCTGAAACAGGGATAAAAGCTCTTTCCTCTGCAACATTTTTGTCCGGATTATAATGGTAAACGCCAATTCCTTCGTATCCTTCATGACTTCCTCTGTTCATATATCCATAAAGTACGAAGTCAATATCTCCGGCATCTGTCACCCTGACAATTTTAATATCATGCTGGATTCTGGAATCACGAAAATCTCCGTCTTCAGTTTTTCTGAAACTGAAAACCTGATTTACTTTTCCATTTCCAGGTGAATAAGACCAAAGATCCCCCTCCTGGACAAATGCCAGCACCGTAGCGCTGTCATTCATCATATATTCCACGTTTTTATCACGGACTCCCAGGATGATTCCATCATCTGAGTAAACAGGAAGTTTCCCGTCAAATACCTGATTTGCACTGCGTTGAAAATCCAGCAGATAAATTCTGGTATCCAGATATCTCATTCTATAGAACTCTTTTACGTCATATAGTTCTGTATCCCCATCAGAATTCTGCGATGTAATCTGATATTCCACTGAAATACTGGCAGTCGTCTCATTGATATCTTTAATGACAGGAATTCCTTCCTGATACAACTGAGGAGCTAACGTTCCCCAGCTGACTTCGCTGAGAGAGGAATTGATATTAATTCCGGAATAGTTGGTCGATGCTCCTGTTGACGCCGGTTCCAGGTAACTGCCCAGAGCATCTGCTGCCTCCTTGTCCAGACTCGCTTCATAAAAATATTTGACAAAAGCTGCATATTCTGATGCATGCACCTGTGATCTTGAGACAACGCGTGTGTAATAATATGCAGTACTTTCATTCAACTCCAGAGCAATCTGCATGGAATATTCCTGATTCATTCTCAGATCACTGTTGATTTCCACATCTACTGATAAATAGGAATCCTCTTTCTGGAGATTCTTGATTTTCTTATTTTCAAGAACTTTACTTCCGTCGGATGTGCGGATCTCATAGGAAAAGCTCTTCACCTCAGAATTATACGGATTTACCTTAAAAGTCAGTTTTTTTGATGTATCCAGCGGAGTCACGCTGTCTCTGGTAAAATCCGTCTGCATTGGCTGTGCATAGCCATACATACGGTTCATCAGCGTGCCGTCCATGTCTATCATAACTTCAGGAAATGTAGCATCATTAAAATCTGATCTGTTGTCTGTGGATTCGCTGTTAAGAAGCAATGCAGTTCCAATTACCCCCAGCAAAAATACAAAAAGGAGAATACCTGTTTTTTTCAGTATTCTTATCATCGCACACTTCCTTCCTGTGTTTTTTCATTCAGAAGCAGGTCAAGTGTAGGATGAATATTTAAAGTAGCAAACATCTCCTGTGTTTTGCCTGCGTCTGATCTTTTTCCGGTTTTAACTGCCCTGATCAGAAGATTCTTCGGAGTATGTTCCATATCAATAAACTCCAGAATCTGTGTTTCGTAACCTTTGCTCTCTAACAGGTTGGCACGTACTGCATCCGTGATCAGCGCAGACATTCTTTCTTTCAGAATTCCGTAGCGCAGAACCGGTTCCAGCATTTCATTTCTGATCTGCTTATTGACCTCATGCTGACAGCATGGCACAGATAAAATCACTTCTGCTCCCCATTCTACTGCTTTCGCAAGCGCATAATCAGTCGCGGTATCACAGGCATGAAGTGTTACTACCATATCCACCGAGGATACTCCTTCGTAGTCTGCAATATCGCCATGGTAGAAATGTAACTTTTCATATCCATATCTGATTGCCAGAGAGTTACATTTCTCAATTACATCTGTTTTCAGATCAAGACCTATGATATTTACATCATATCCCTTCAGTTCCCTCAGATAATAATACATTGCAAAAGTAAGATAACTTTTACCGCATCCGAAATCCAGTATCGTTACTTCTCTTTCTCTGGAAAGTCTCGGAAGAATATCTTCTATAAATTCCAGGAAACGGTTAATCTGTCTGAATTTATCATATCTGGCATGAACGATCTTTCCCTGTCCGTTCATAACTCCCAGATCGATCAGGAACGGAACCGGAACACCTTCTTTAAGAATGTATTGTTTTACCCGGTTATGTGCCTGAATCTTGACTTTTTCTTTTGGCGCATGGTGCTTCTGTTTGATGGTCATTTTTCCTTTTTTACTCACAAGGACTACGCCATCCGTCACTGCTCCCTGCGCCTGAAACTGTCCGAAATTCTCTGCAAGCTCTGATTCCAGATATTCTATCAGCTGCATACGCTCATAGTTTTTGTGGAGGACTTTTGTCCCTTCTGTAGCAGATGCCTGATAACAAATCTGCCCTTTTAATTGGATTGGGCGTATTTTTACCTTTGATATGCCATTTTTGTTTCTGCTGGCACTTAAAGTTGCCTGTATCAGATTTTCATTAATCTGTTCTTCTAAATATTCTCTTAAATTTTTCATTATTCTTTCTATCTGTCAAATTTCAATTCTTGTTAAGCGGATAAAGATAGTGGTGTATGAACAGTAACAATCTATCCACTCCATAATCAGTAATTTAAAAATATCTCCTGCATCGGTGTCTGCGGCATCTTCTTCTGGATATTTCCTGATATAACATTACCTGTACCAGTTCATCCAGAAAACTTTCCCTTATTGCCTGACTGTTCATCTCTGGCTGAAGATCTTCTTTAATCTTACAGCTTAAGTGATAAAGCATATATTTATCCGGATACTCATCATAAAGACGGCTTCCTTCATAGTCGAGAAGATCACATTCCTCTTCTATCTTCTCCTGAATACGCTGTACAGTCTGAGGATAATAAGATTTCATCAGATTGAATTCCTGCTCCTGCATCCGCTCTCCGTCATACAACAGGGGATTCGAATATGCCGCATAAAACGGAAAATATTGTTCGAAATACATATGGATATCCTGCATCCTTATCAGTTATCTATTTCAGTATATGCAAAATGCAGGAAACTGTTATCTAACTTTATAATTCCTGAATCATTCTTACAGTTAATTTTACGCTGTGCTCGATTGCCGCCATTTCAAATTCAGCATAATCCATATTTGCGCTTCCGTCTGCTTTATCGGAGATTGCTCTTACTACAAGGAATGGAATATGATTTAAATAAGCAGCCTGTCCGATGGCAGCGCCTTCCATCTCTACGGCAAATCCGCCAAATTCTGAGATAATAGCATCTTTCACACCTTTATCTGAAATGAACTGGTCTCCGGAGCAGATTCTGCCTTCAAATACACTGATCTCAGGGTTTACTTCCTGACATACCTTTGCTGCTAATTTGCGAAGGTTTTCATCTGCCGGGAAAGAGAACTCATCCATCTGTGGAATCTGTCCTTTCTTATATCCAAATCCGGTTGCATCCATGTCATGGTGCAGTACATCTGTGGAAAGAACAATGTCTCCGATGTTTACATCATTATTCAGGCTTCCTGCGATTCCTGTGTTGATCACTGCTTCCACGCCAAATACATCTGCGAGGATCTGTGTGCACATTCCTGCATTTACCTTGCCGATTCCGGAACGTACAACTACAACCTTTTTACCTTCCAGAGTTCCTTCATAAAAATCCATACAAGCCTTGGATGTGATCGTAACATCCTGCATTTTTTCCTTAATTTTTGCAACTTCCTGTTCCATTGCTCCGATAATTCCGATACATTTCATTATTAAAACACCTCTTCTTTGTATATTTGTAATTTCCTGGCAACTATTCAGCGGTCTACTGTGAAGATACTGAACAGTTGCATTTCTTGTTTTTTATGCATTCATTGTTTATTATAGCAAAACTTTAATTTATATGGAAACTTTTTTTATGTTCTGCTATAATATCTTGCGTAACGAAAAGTTACTGTTCACTTCGAGCCCAGTAACACACTGCGCGATGGCCTGGACTTATGCAAGTTGATTCTTGAAACAAGAAATCCAGACGCAAGATTATTTGAGAAATCTGCTTGTTAATCACATGAACAGTAGACACAGAACTTATTATGTACTCTCGGAATCTTTTTGTACTTGATTTTATGAGAGGATTTTTTGTCAGATGTGCCCGGATTTTTGAGGCGTACGCGGTGCGTACGTTGATAAAATTCGGGTGCATCTGGCGAAAAATCAGCCATAAAAGCAAGTGCAATAAAGACTCTGAGGGTACATTATTTCACACAGGAGGAATTATATCATGACATATAAGACAAAAGGTGTTTGTGCCAGCCATATTGAATTTGAAGTAGATGACAATAAGAAAGTTCACAATGTACGCTTCATCGGCGGATGCAGCGGAAACACTCAGGGTGTAGCCAGCCTTGTAGAAGGTATGGATGCAAATGAAGTGATCAGCAGACTGAAGGGTATTAAATGTGGTTTTAAAAACACCTCATGTCCAGATCAGCTTTCTATTGCTTTAGAGGAAGTTCTGAATAAATAATTTCCTGGTTTTTTAACAATTCAGCTGTTTTCACCAAACTACTACGACATTAGTTTCCGGAAACACTATAAGCAGCAGCAAAAAACACAAAAAAGACAGATATCCCGCAAAAGCTGTATTCACAACAACTTCTGCGGGATATTTTTATTTCATAACATTACCACAATATTACTACATATCCGGTCTGTCCCATTTATCACACAGGGACTGCACATCTCTTGAGAAGCGTTCCAGATCTTTATTCGGTGTTCCCTCATTCTTCTTGATCACTGCCAGTAATCTGTAACCAAGTGCCAGAAGTTTCTCGAATGCTCTCGCTGCTCTTGTTGCTTTCGGCGATGCAGATGCCTTCTGAATCTTGACGCCTTTAGCTTCATAGATGCATACATTATTTGCAAGATCATACACCGTTCCACTAAACGGAGCCATTGTATCGTAACCCAAATCATCCTGCAGGCGTTTTGCAAAAATCTCTGTTACCGTATCCTCTCCATGAGTAACAAAAACTTTCTGCGGTTTTTCTTCGAATGCTCTCGCCCAGTTTATCAAACCGTTTACGTCTGCATGACCGCTGATTCCCGGCATCTGGCAGATATGTGCAGCTACATGAATCGGTTCTCCGAAAAGTTTCACATCTGTTGCTCCTTCAATAAGAGCCCTTCCTAGTGTACCTACTGCCTGATATCCTACAAAAAGAATCGTATTCTTCTCCTCCCACAGATTATGCTTCAGATGATGCTTGATACGACCCGCATCACACATACCGCTGGCAGAAATAATTACTTTTGGTTCTTCATCATAGTTGATTGCCTTTGAGTCATCACTTGTAACAGAAATCTTCAGACCTGGAAAACTGATTGGATTGATTCCCTTTTTGATCAGTTCCATTGCCTCTTCATCAAAGCAGTCATACTGATGTTCTGAAAAAATGGTAGTCGCTTCATTCGCAAGAGGGCTATCCACATATACCTTAAAATAATCATGTCCATGTATCAGATCATCTGCCTTGATCTGTCTGATAAAATATAGCATTTCCTGCGTACGGCCAACTGCAAAAGAAGGAATTACAAGATTACCTCCTCTGTCAAATGTTTCCTGAATGATCTTTGCCAGAAGCTGCACATAATCCGGTTTTTCTCCATGACTGCGGTCCCCGTAAGTGGATTCCATGATCACATAATCCGCATGGTGCAGATATTCCGGATCCTTTATCAATGGCTGACAGGTGTTTCCGATATCTCCGGAAAATACGATCTTTTTCTCCGCTTCTTCTTCTCTGATCGTCACTTCAATACTGGCAGATCCAAGCAAATGTCCTGCATCAATAAAACGTACCGAAATTCCTTCTGCCGGAGTAATCACCTTATTATACGGGCATCCTACAAAATTTCTGATCACACCCATTGCGTCTTCCATTGTGTATGCCGGCACAAATTCCGGTTTGCCCTCTCGTCTGCCCTTGCGGTTTCTCCACTCAGCTTCAAACATCTGAATATGAGCACTGTCTCTAAGCATAATATCACACAGATGACTGGTGGCGTTCGTTGCGTATACTGGCCCTCGAAATCCTTTTGCATAAATAGCAGGAAGATTTCCGGAATGATCCATATGCGCATGGGTAAGAAGAACAAACTCAATTTCTCCCACAGCAACTGGTATCTCTGCATTCTCATAATAGTCCGGTCCCTGTTCCATACCGCAGTCTACAAGAAATTTATGGCCTGCTGCCTCCAGATAATAGCATGAGCCCGTAACCTCATGAGTTGCCCCGATAAATGTAATCTTCATATAAAAACCCCCTTTCGGACTTTTATGTGTAATTTCATAGTTCATATTATACACTACAATAGAATTGATTAACAGCATTTTTCTGAAAATAAAAAATGGAAACAGTTTTTATTTGACTGTTTCCACCTTTCTTTGCGTCTGCCACGTACGATTAAAATTTTGCTGATATTTTAATAATCCCATGTCAGCTTCCGCAAGTATATAACGTTTCGTTCCGAGACACGGTTAAAAACCGCTTTCGTAAACTCCCATTACATATACTATACGAATCAAAATGGCAAATATCACACAAAAAATAAATTTTTTTATTTTTTTTCAGGAATTGATGTATTGTATGCCTGAACGCTCACATCTGAAAATAGAAAATCAGCGGTCACACTCATTCCGATCAGCGCAGTCAGCATTGCTACGGCCACTACGGCTGCTACAGGTTTTAAAATCCGGTGAGTTTTATTCCATTCATAGTCAAGCCTGATTAGATTTTCTTTTACTGTTTTTGCTTCTTTTACCGATTCTGTTTCCTCTGCTTCTATCTCCCGGGCTTTGCTTTCCCCTGCTTCTCTTACTCCATCTATTTCTTTATCTGTTTCCGCACAAATTCTACTGGCTTTGCTTACATTGTGATCATTATTTTCAGACAATGACTCTCTGTATTCACCCTTTTCTTTAAGGCGTGCTATCAGTCGGTCATATCCCTGCTGTATTTCCCCTTCAGATTCTTCCGGAAATTCTTCCCAGGAGGATTTTCCTGCAGCTTTGAGAATTGCAGATTCCAGTATTTTTGTCTCCGCATAATATTGTTCTTCCAACAATCTGTCTATTTCTTCGTTCTTTGTCTGTCTGTTTATTTTATTTTCCATAATCTTCAACTTTCCTTGACAATTTCTCCCCTTGGGTTCATATTAAATAATAAATGCCGTAACTGTTAAAGTTTAGTAACATAAATAAAGCAAATTACCGGGCATATCATGAACAGTAACATACTTCTAAACAGTTACTTTATTTTCAGAATGAAACAGGAGGAATCCCTATGAAACATATTGTACTTACCGGCGGCGGTACAGCCGGACATGTTACCCCAAATATCGCATTAATCCCACGTCTGAAAGAACTGGGATATGAAATTTCCTATATCGGCTCTTATGACGGAATTGAAAAAAAGCTCATCGAAGAAATGAACATCCCTTATTATGGCATCTCTTCCGGTAAACTGAGACGTTACTTTGACCTCAAAAACTTTACAGACCCATTCCGCGTATTAAAAGGATTTGGCGAAGCAAAAAAACTGTTAAAACAGTTAAAACCTGATGTAGTCTTTTCCAAAGGCGGTTTCGTAACTGTTCCGGTCGTAATTGCTGCCGGCCAGCGTAAAATCCCAACAATTATCCACGAATCAGATATGACTCCGGGTCTTGCAAATAAAATCTGTATCCCATCTGCTACAAAGGTATGCTGTAACTTCCCTGAAACAGTGAAAAATCTTCCGGCAGATAAAGCGGTCCTTACCGGAACTCCGATTCGTCAGGAATTATTAAGCGGAAACAAGGAAGCAGCCCGCAAATTCTGTGGTCTCACAGATGATAAACCTGTTCTCATGGTTATTGGCGGCAGTCTTGGTGCTGCATCTGTTAATGAAAATGTCCGCAAGATTCTTCCGGAACTTCTGAAAGAATTTCAGGTTATCCATCTGTGTGGTAAGGGAAAAATGGATGAAAGTCTCAAAGATACCGCAGGATATGTCCAGTACGAATATATCAAACAGGAACTTGCTGATCTGTTTGCCCTGGCAGATATCGTCATCTCACGTGCAGGTGCCAACGCTATCTGCGAGCTGAACGCTTTAAAGAAACCAAATCTCCTGATTCCTCTTTCCGCAAATGCCAGCCGCGGCGACCAGATTCTCAACGCCCGTTCCTTCGAACGTCAGGGATTCAGCATGGTACTTGAGGAAGAAGAAATCACAGAAAGCACACTCCTTAACTCCATTCGTGAGCTGTATCAGAACAGACAGTCTTACATCGATGCCATGTCCGAAAGCAGCCATATGAACTCTATCGAAAAAATCACAGGTCTGATTGAAGACTGCGTAAACAAATAATATAAATATGTACTGATCCAGTGTACCGGCAAGTTGATTTTCTGAACCATCTTGTGTCTGGATCAATATAGATCCTGTGCATCGCAAAGAGCATCATATTCTCTGGCAAGCCAGCGTCTCGTTCTCATAACTTTATTATTCACATTATTTTCTGTGATGTGATAATGTTCCGCAACGAGGCGCGATGGTATGCCATATACTGTTACACCGACATAGATTTCATAATCCATTCTGTTTTTCTCTCTTAATTTCTGAAATATCGTCTGCAGATATCCTGTTGCTTCCAAAGCCGCAATCATTTCATCCACTTCATCGCCACTATTTACCGTCTGATCAGCGGTCATTATAATATCATCAGAACCGACTTCATGTTGTCTGAATGCCCTTTTACAATGATCCTGCGCTTTATGATAACTGATTCTGGAAATAAAATTAGCCAGTTTCTCTTCATCATAAAAATCCACTTTTTCTCCCAGCTTGTACAGAATCTCAAATGTTTCCTGGCATACATCCTCCGCTTCATCTTTATCCTTTAAAACGGTATTGGCAACATTAACTGCACGTGAACGATATTTCCTGTAAATGCTTATAAAATCTATATTTTCCATCTTATGTACTGTGTAATGTCAAAATATCAGGACAGCTGCGCCTTTACTTTTGACAGGATCTCCTCTTTATCCTCATCAGTCAGTTCACCCGGATTCCATGTAATTCCAACATTGTCTCCTTTATATCTCGGAATCAGATGCATGTGGAAATGAAATACTGTCTGACCTGCACATTCTCCGTTATTCTGTACAATATTAAATCCATCACATTTCAGTGCTTCTGTCATTGCTGTTGCCATTTTCTTTGCAAGAATCATTACCTTTGCAGCCATTTCATCTGGTAATTCATAGATATTGGCAGCATGAAATTTAGGCAGAATCAGGGCATGTCCCTTACTTGCCGGGCCCAGATCAAGGATCACACGAAAATTCTCATCTTCATAAAGTGTTGCAGCGGGAATCTCTCCATTAGCTATTTTACAAAAAATACAATTATCCATTTTTAATCCTTCTTTCTTAATAATTGAGCCTCTGTAATCTGACAGAAGCTGAGTTAATGTGTTATTACTATTCACCGAGAATATCAGTGAATAATATCTGAATGTCGTTTTTTCGCGAATTTTTCAGGACGAAATCAGTTGCAGTCAAAAATCCGCAATGATACACTTTTCCTGAGGTGATAATATGCAGATGGAAACAACAAACCAATTAAAAAAAGATTTTAAACTTACTCTTTCCCGGCTGTCACATGAGATTCGTAATCCGATTACCCTGATCAACAGTGAGCTGCAGTTAATGGCAGCCTCCCATCCTGAGCTGTGCAGCTACAGACAATGGGACAGTCTTATGGACAATCTTGATTATGTCAAAGAATTATTAAATGAACTCTCTGATTTCAGCCATGCCCAGACAGTTAACCTGGTTTCTGTCGATCCCGCCGAGTTTCTGAACACCATTTTGTCCTGTCAGAAAAATACCCTGGATTACCTTGGTATCTCTCTGGAAACACATATAGAAAATATCTCTTCAACCATTTTACTTGACCGTGTAAAAATGCGTCAGGTTATATTTAATCTGATAAGAAATTCCTGTGAATCCATTAATCATCCCAAAGGAAAGATTACGGTAAACCTTTATAAAACAGATAGCGGCATCTGTATATCTATAAAGGATAACGGCTGTGGAATGACTCAGACACAAATGCAGAATATCTTTTGTCCATTTGTTACATATAAGCCCGAGGGAACCGGACTTGGCCTTGCTGTAACAGCAGAAATCATAAATGCCCATAACGGGCAGATTGATGTTTTAAGCGCTCCTGGAAAAGGCTCTGTCTTCTATATCTATCTGCCTTATACTCCGGAAGTATCCCGATGATATGATCGCAGCGGATGATAAAGTAATACAGCCATGATGAATCCGCAGATGAGACCACCCACATGCGCTGCATTATCTACTCCTTCGCTTGTAAATCCAAAATAAAGTGAAAATGCGACCATGATCACCACCTGTCTGGCAGAAAGATCTTCAATATGTCCTCTGCCTCTGATCACTGCATAAATCATGGCTCCCATCACTGCAAACACAGCGCCGGAAGCCCCGGCAGATACTGCAAAATCCCCGCTGTCTAATTCAAGAAAAATACACAGCAGATTTCCGCCCATTCCGCCAAGGAGATAGATCAGAAGATATTTCAGTTTTCCAACTGTACGTTCCAGTTTTCCGCCAAGTACAAAAAGTACCAGCATATTATTTCCCAGATGCTGTGGTCCAAAATGCAGAAACATACTTGTAAAAATTCTGTAGTATTCTCCCTGTATTATAGCTGGCGTATAACCTGCTCCACATTGAAGCATATGCATTGTGTCCTCTGATCCACCTGTTAATTCCACTGCCAGAAAAACAAGAATATTGATCAGAATAAGGAACACTGTGACTGGCTGTTTTTTTAATTCTTCCAAAATTTACCTCTTTCTATAGCAATTCCAGTATTTTATGAAATTGCTATAATCAGGAATCATATATCGACAAGTTTATTGTATCAGACATATTGTGTTTTTTCAAAACATTTATGGCAGAAAAATGTATCTCGCCTGGGCAAAATCTACTTCATCTTCTGGTTCAAGCCGATATTCTTCATCTGGCAAAAGCAGTCGTCCGTTTACGGCTGTTCCATTTCTTGAATTCATATCTGTAAGATAGTATGCATCCTCCTTTTTTCTTATTTTTGCATGGATACGGCTTACTGTCGGCAGACTGATCACTGCGTCACAGGCAGTTTCCAGCTTTCCGATTACCGTCAGATCTTCATTTATATAAATAGTTGCCAGTTCTCCCGGTTCTTTGCTTACCAGACTGGCCGGTCCGGATACTGCTCCTGCTGACAATACTACTGTCTCTCCATAATCTGCATGCAACTGCGATGATTTCGCGACTGGTTTATTGGTTGATTTCACAACTGACTTGATGGTGTTCTGGCTCTGATCAGTCTGGTCTGTTGGTACTTTTCCGGTTATCCCTTTGGGTTTGTCTCGTTCTTCTTCCCTTCCTTGCCGTAATGCTCCAGGTTTTTTCTTTATTTTCGAAACATATACAAACAGCATCACACAAGCCACAAGAACAATAATAATCCCAAGTATTGTTCCTGTTTCCAGGTAAGGCAGATATCCCATCAAAGTTATTGCGGCTATTCCACATAGCAGTATTGCTGCCAGTACAATAACACCTGTCTTTTGGGGCAGACTAAGTCTTTTTGATTTTTCCCCGTCCCTTACAAATTCCTGATTTATTTCTTCGTTTTCCCAGAAGCCCTCTTCCTCCGGGTTAAAATCTTCTGATTCCTGTCTCTGCTCTGATTCTGTTTTCATTTGTTCTGCTTTGGTTGTTGTCGTACCCTGCTGCCCCTGGGTTTTGTATAGTTCTTCCTTGATATGTTCCAGATGGAAACTGTCTTCCATCGCTCTTTTGTACACGCCATACCCAAGGATTACCGCATCCTGATCCTGATGGTCAATCTTCGGAAGAATATATTCTGTCAAAAACTGAAACTGTTCTTTAATGTCTTTCTCATATCCTGGCATCATGCAGAAATAAATTTCCTGCTTTTCAATATCTGTATAAATATATTCCGGTGATATGATAAATTGTCCTGGATTCATCAGATATTCCGCCGCATCCTCCATTGCTTTGACAAAGTCTCCAAAGATGAGGCGAAGATCTTCTACTCCCATCTTCTTCTCTTCATATAAAACACTTAATGCCTGTTTTGAGGTAATATCGAAATAGACCAGAAAACGTCCATCCATCCCCTGTATTCTGCATTTTAGAAGAGATGGAATCACATTTCCCACCAACATTCTTACCTGATAAGAATCAGTATTTATTTCATCTTCCCCATATAAGATCAGGTAATTATGGTTCATATCTCTTTTATATTCCGCCCGCATACTAATCCCCCATCCCCTTTAGAATGGCAGCTGCCGCCCTGAGTTTACGAATATGTTTTACAGGATTTATGACAGAAGAAGTTCCTTCTGTTCTTAAATGCCACTTCATATTTCCATAGGAAGAAATCGTATCAAGATCATATGTCACCTGCACTTCTTTTCCAACATTTGTCTGTGTACTTAAATTCTCTGCTCCGAAAAATCCTATACTCCCCAGTTCTTCGCTTCGCATTCTTGCAGTGTCATATATCTGTCCATTCTTTTTAATACCTTCCATACTTCCACTGATTGCTGACTCATATGCCGCAGCTGTAAGCCAGGCTCTGTTATGTACAAAAAAGCTCAGATAGATAAGCCCCATAAGCGTCAGCATGATCAACGGCATTACACATGCCGTCTCCACAGTCAGGCTTCCTTTCCGGACACAATTATAGTTCTCTGTTCTGGCTGTTTTATCATCCCGGTGAAATACTCCCGATCTGTTATCTATATTTAAATTACCCTTCATATCAGAATTCCTCCCAAATATCCTGCCAGTAAAAACGGAACAAATGGTATTTCCGTATTTCCTTTTCTATGAAAAAATATCATCGTAATTCCCGCCCATACAGCACTGCATATCAGGGATAAGAAAAGCATCATAAAAAATTCTTCAGCACTCATCACTGTACCTAATGCCATAATAAGCCATCCATCTCCCATTCCGACAGCTCCCTCTGTAATAATACTTATTCCCACAAAAATCAGTCCTGTTCCTGCACATACCAGAAAATCCAATGCGGCACTTCTGCTGCATATTGTCCATAAGATTCCACTCCCGGCAAATACCGCAATAAGCAGTAATGAAACCTGTTTTTTCCGAATATCTATCCAGGAATTCACCCCCAGAAATGCGATCACACATGCTTCCCTTACATTATTTATTTCCATATTTTTCACCTGTCTGCTTTTTATTTATTATGTGTAACTGTTCACTTTGTTCTTTATTATCCGCATCTGCTACATGCACTCATTCCCGAGACAGAGGATGCCTTTACCAGCCTTACAGACCTTTTCAAACCACTACATGATTCCAGATTATGATATCTGTTTCCCTGTTCTGTGACATATACTACTCCTGCCGGATTCTGCCCTCTGCTGCATGTTTCGCATGCAGAATAATGTTCCCCATACTGATTGCTCGCAGACCGGACTGAACTTCCCGGAATCTGTTTCAGTGACACATTCAGATAACTGCAGCCGGGATTTTTATGATAGACACTTCCGGAAGCAGTCACATATACCATCTGTTCTATCTCTCCCTGTTCGCCTCCATTGTCAGGAAATTCTGTTCCTGTCCATGCATGAACTTTCACATGGTTATAGACCACCACTCCCGGCAGTGGTACCAGCCCTCCAAAAGGTTTATATGTGTAAACATCCGGAATCGTAATATCCTCCATGCCGCTTTCTCCCGTAATATAAGCATACATTCCTGCCTGTTTCGCCCGGTTACATAAATCAGACAAATGCTCCGTCTGCTGCTTATATATGTCCATAAAAGAGATCAGTGTAACCATTCCAAGAAAAAACAACGGAAGAACAAGTGCGGTTTCTACCGCCATACTTCCCTTTTTCAGAAAAGAGGTGCACAAAGATGCCTTTACAGAACGAACTTCTCTGGAGTTTTTCTGCAATTTTGCCATCTGAACCTCCCGACTTTTCTTCGGGGATAAAAAAGCCAGGAAAATTTCTTTTAGAGAGCTTTTTCTCCTTTCATAGATTATCTTTTCTTTCATTCCGATTTCATCAATGCTTTTGTTTTCCTTCTGTAAAAACATCTTTTTGCACCTCTTTTCTTAAAATCCCCATTATTATGATGTCGTAACTGTTCAGTACATTCACAGTTACGAGTCAAAATCCATTAAAAATCGCCTTCGGCGATGGGATTTTGACTTGTATGTCTCGGGATTTTGGCATGTTCATGCCAAAACACCTCGCGGGATAGTAGACTGCTGAATAGTTACATGATGTCAATAATAAAAAGAGAGTAATCTACACTATTGCTAAAGAAAATCAAACAACAATCCCAAACTCATTCTCTTATTCATAACAATACTGACGTATTATATGAAACTCTTTTTTCTTGTTCGCTTTTACATCTGCAAATGCCTCCAGTGCCACCACACAGGAATCCATATTAAAATGTGCTCTTCCTTTATTTCTTATTGTGTTCTCTATCATATCCATAGCCCTTATCACTTTCTTTTCCTTGGAAACAGACAATACCAGAACCTGAATATAGTCCTCATAGGACATCCCATGGTCATTATTTTTTCGCATAGAATCCAGTCCTTCCATCAGATTTCCCAGATTGGCCAGAGATATCTGCCAGTCTGCTGAAGTCTTCACAAGCGGAATCTTACCTCCTGCAAAAAGTTCTCTCACATCCAGTACGCTTTCTGCAAATGCCCAGCATAAAAGCAACGCTGTTTCTATCACTACAGCTGCCGGCGGAACCAGAAATCCTGCTGCAATCGCAGATGCAAGAGCCTGTGCCTCTGTTCTTTTTACATTATCAGCCATCAGGCAGGCAAAGTTTACTCCCTCTCTGATAAACAAAAGTTTCGATGCCACAGATTTCAGATTATCCATATCCTCATCTTTTCCTGCAAAGATATATTCCATTTGATATGCCAGACCTTCTTTGGACGAATCCATATAATTTCCTAGATGATTCATCAGATATTGTTGGAACAAAACCTGGGAAGTATAGCTATTATCTGCGATCACTCCATCCGGCATCTCCATTCCCTGTTGTAACTGTCTCCCGGAAACTAGCGTGTTTTTACTTATTGTACGTGTAGAGACTTCACATCCGGATGGCAGAACCAGTTCCAACACTCCCATCTTCATAACTCTTTTTATCACAGTAATCGGATTATTCACCGGATTCTGCTGTGCCGGTGCCGGCTGTGTTGTCTGTGTATCTCCACTTCCAAATTGCTGATCTGACGAAGCATTTTCCTGTTGCTGTTTCTTAGCCGCCTCTTCTGCGGCCTGCTGGCTTTTCTGAGATGCCTGATTCATTTCAGAATCATATCTGTCGATCGATCCTCCTGTCTCTGCCTGACTTGCTTTTAGATTCGCTTCTTCTGTTTTCTTTTCGCGATCAGACATTCTGTTAAGAAGGGCCTGTACTCCCTGACTTCCAAGAGTTTCCTGCATATACTGCACGATCTGCTGATAAAAAACTTCTCCGTTATTATCTGTCAGAAGCCGGTATCCGGTAAGCCCGCTATGCTCCAGACTAAGTTTCTGACTATTCTGCTTTAATACCGGTTTCATATAGGATTCCAGATTGTCACAGATTTTCGCAAGATTCAGCTGTCCGCCTCCCATAGAACCATCAAGTGCAAACAGATCATAGTCTTCAAGAAGCTTCTTATCATACTGTCCAAACACTGAATACAGTCCAATATCCATGCTGTTCAGAATCTGCGTTCTGGCAGATGCCATCCGCACAGATTCAATACTTGTACATACCAGAGATAAAAGCAGACTAAGTATCAGTGCCAGAAATACTGTAATGCTTCCTCTCATTTCTTTATGATTTCTCATGCAGGAAGTACACCTCCTTCTCTTTCTCAATACATTATTGCACAACTAACTATAAGTTCCTGTGCCTGCACAGTTGAACTCCCAAACAATGTATTGGTTAAATAGAATTACTCTGTTTGGCGATCTTTGAAAGAATGCTCTGCACCAGTTCGGTCAGCTGCTCTTTGAAAATGATGACAAGTCCGATCAGGACTACCAGAATTAAAATGATCTCTACAACACCTACAGCGTCCTCTTCCTCCACGAATCTTCGTATTAATTCGTTTTGATTTTTTATTTTCCATATCAATCGTCCCATCTTTTCCTCCGTATGTCTCATATCTTCTTTCCTTTATCATGTTCCATAAAATGACAGAAAGGCCGGAATCATAACGATTGCCATCACGACCATCAGCATCATGATCATCGGTACCAGAAGCTTTGTTGCGGCAGCTTCTCCGAGAACACGTGCCTTTCTCTTGCGTTCTTCCCAGGCCTCCATAGACTCTCTTTCGAGCATATCAGCCATCTGTCTGCTGCCCTTCTGAAGATTTTGGATGAGAAGTGTGGCAAAAGTTTTATATTTCGCCTGTCCACATCTTTCTCCGAATCTTCTGTACGCCTCACTCTCAGAAACTCCGCTTTCCATTTCATAACAAACGATTCGTATCTCATCATACGCCGGTCTTGGCTTTGATTTTTTCTTTCTGCTATAATCCAGCGAAATTTTCTGAAATGCCTTCCTTACAGTCATTCCCGCCTGAACCAGAAGTGTAAATTTCATGATCAGCCCGGGATAATCCATCAGAAGTTCTTCATACCTTTTTTGAAGCTGAACCTGTTCTTCCCTTCCCTTCATTACAAGAATTGCCATCGCCGCAACAAGAAACAAACCTGTCAGGAGCATTCCTGAAGTATCCGCAGGGCTTTCCCACTGTATCTTTTTTCCATCCAGCTTATCCGGAAGGTAATAATAATCCGAATCGTTTTGCTGTTCATTATATCGTGTCACTGCCTCCGCCAGATCTTTCTGCGCCTGCTCTTCTCTGGTCAGTTTCTTATCCTGTTTCGGTTCTTCCTGTTCTTCCAGTTCTTTTTCCGGTACCTGTATGTACATGGAGACCGGCTCTTCTCCATCCACGGATACCATAAATTCCTTCTCATATGATCCTGTATCCTCCTTTTCCAGACGGTATCCCTGAGGATACACTTGTCTGCCATTTCCCGCGGTAAGGATCATTCCAAGTAAATTCCCGGATATTGCCACCACCATGAATAGCCTGATTCCTTCTTTTCCTCCAATCCCGGAAGATGGAATCCACCCTTTTTCCCACCCGGCCAGTGCACACAAAAGTATGATAAAAATGACAATATGTACCCACATTTGTACTGTCACACCTCAATATCTACGATCTTTCTGCCAAGCCAGTATGCCGTAGCATAAATAGCAAGACAGATACTCATTGCTGCAATTCCAAAGGGATTTCCATAAAGAACACTTAAGAAGCCCGGCGAGGTCAACTGTAAATACATAATGATACCCGCAGGCATAAGACTCATGATCATTTGCTCCGATTTCTTGGCAGCCAGAGTTGCTTCGATTTCTTTTTTTACATCGATCTTATCTCCCAGCATGCGCGCTACTTTCTGAATCACACGATTCATATCACCACCTGTACGCTTGGCTGTATAAAACACTGATGCAAAATTCTCAATATCTTCCACCTGGCTTCTTGACCCCAGATCCAGAAACAATTCCTCTAAAGGAACACTGATATGCTGCTGACTTTCAATGTAGCGAAATTCTTCTACAATATCAGTTCCTTTTCCATATAACCGCTCCAGATCCCTGACACAGGTCTTTATTGCGCTTTCCACGGAATATCCTGCCTGAACCGCAACACTCAGAGAGGTTAGCGCATCCTTAAACTGGTAATTCAGCTTCTTTCTTCTTTCCCTGATCATACGGTTCTGCTGCCATTTCAGATAAAATACTAACGCCGGAATCATAAGAAGCAGTACCCAGGCACTTCTGTAAAAAAGATAATCTGCCACAGCGCAAAGTGCCGCTGCCTGTCCTGTATATTTCATAAATTCCTTCACCGTAAAATGATAATGATCATAGTCCCGTTTCAAATAACGTTGCTCTTTTTCTTTCCCTTTCATAGTTCAATCCCCGCTCTTTTTAGTTTTTCCACATTGAGGAGGGAAGCAGTCTTTACCAGTCCTTTTCCCTCCTGCCATTGATACAATGGCCGAATCTGGATTTCTCCATTTTCGAAACCACACACTTCGGTTACCTCTAATAGCTTTCTTGATTTATCTCTCATTCGTCCCAGATGTACCAGAATATCCACACCGGATGCAATCTGTCTCCTGATAGCTTCCAATGGAAGGTCAACACCCATAAGAACCATTGTTTCCAGACGGGATAGCATGTCTCTGGCAGAGTTGGCGTGGGCAGTTGACAGCGACCCTTCATGCCCTGTATTCAATGCCTGAAGCATATCCATTGCCTCTCCGCCTCTGACTTCTCCCACTATGATCCTGTCAGGGCGCATTCGAAGTGCTGATTTGATCAGATCCCTGATCGTAACTGACACTGCACCCTCCATGTTGGCCATCTTTGCTTCCAGACGTACCAGATTGTCTATTCCCCTGATGCGAAGCTCTGCATTATCTTCAATCGTGATCAGTCTTTCATCTTTGGGAATATATTCTGACATAGCTGCAAGAAATGTAGTTTTACCGCTTCCGGTTCCACCGCCTATGACCATGGAATACCTCGCCTTTACAAGTTTCTGCAGAAAATCTGCGCATTCCTGAGTAATACTTCCCAGAGCGATTAACTTTTCCATTGTAATGGGGTGTTCGGGGAAACGCCGTATCGTAAGAATCGGACCATTTAACGCTACCGGGTAGATTACTGCATTGACTCTGGAACCATTCTCCAGTCTGGCATCCACAATTGGCATAGATTCATTGATCACGCGGTTACATTTACCTACGATCTGCTGAATCACATCTTCCAGCTTTTCGGCAGACGTAAAGCTTTTATGCCATCTGATCAGTCTGCCGTCCCGCTCCACAAAAATCGTGTCAGGTCCATTTACCATAATTTCAGTAACTGTCTCATCATCCACCAGTTCCTGCAAAACATCTAGTTTACGCACAGAATAAAACAGTTCCTGACGAAGCTGCACTTTTTCTTTCAGTGCAAGACGGACATCCTTCATCTGATTCAGGATCAGTTCATCAATTACATCAAGAATCTCTTTATCTGATAACTCTCTCGACAGATCCAGTTCCTCCATTAACATCTGGCGCAAAGTTCTAAATACATCTTTATTCATCCTTTTTCCTTTCTCAGAAGGTTTCTCACATAATCTCCCAGTTCACTCCACATCAACTGTTCAATATATCCTGACGGCGGACCAGTCATCATATGAAAAGGAGGAGTGATCTTCTCTGTCTTTTCCAGTATCTGAGGATAATCCCAGATTCGGACCAGATTTTCAAACTGGGCGATCTTACACTGTGAAACCGTATCAGACAACACCGGCATATAAATCTTCTTACACATATCCAGAAGCTGGAAATTCTCGTCAATCCCACATCCTATATCCAGCACGATCATCTCATATGAACTATCAAGCATGATCATCTGCAAAAGCCTTTCCCAGTCCTGCCAGGCTGTTGTGTGAATATCTGCCGGCATTTGCACAGGCGGTATATAATCCAGATTGTTTATAGTCTGTATCATACTATTCATCTTATAGAGAAGATTCTGGTTATCCTGCCGCACATAATAAAGAAGATCACTTAAATTATGTGCAAATCCCTTTCCCATCAGTTCTTCAAACCCGGAATATTCCTCCAGATTCAGATAAAGGACTGCCCTGTCTTTGGCAAGTATCTGTCCAAGTGTCAATGCAAAAGAAGTTTTCAGGCAACGCCCCAACGGAGAAAAAACTCCAATAAGCTCTGTCGTCTTTTTTAAGACCGCAAGCTGATCAGATACTGTCTTTTTTTCAGCACCATAACATGCCATCACTTCCCGAAGTACATCCGAAGAAGACTGGTACTTATACACGCTCGGATACTGGTCAAGTTCCGGAGGATGTACCCCCTCCGATAAAATAATGACCTTTCCGATATCCATTTCCCGGACTTCGCGGCACATTGCGCGCCCGGAAATCAGCAGCAACTCTATATGTGTATGTTTCCCATAGGCAATCAGCTTCTCCACAGTTGTAAATGCCTGTATTTCAAATGGAATATTCTTTTTCTGATTTAAATAGTCCATAAAATTCAGCGCATAATCCACTTCCAGATCACATACTGCAAAAATATTTCTTTTCAATAGATACCTCCTGCATATAACAGCACGCTTACAAAAACAGGAATCGTAAAGTGGAAATTCTCCGGTGCAGAAATATCTTTACTCCGATAAGGAGTGATCTTTCCCGTACTCACTGTATTCTCTGCATATTTTATAAAATAAAGAATCCGTTCACAGAAATTGTGATTGAAGATCAGAAGCACAACAGCAATACATGCGCCTGCCAGAAAAGAAAAAAGAATACATTTCCAGATAGCCCCAAGGCCCATTACTCCTCCCAGTGCACAAAACAACTTAATGTCTCCCGCACCCATCATTCCGAAAATGAACAGAACGATAAGAAACAAAGGCATTATACTTCCCACAGCGAAATAGCTTATTCCTGCAATTCCTTTTCGCCAGATACATCCGGTCAGCCCCAGAATCAGAGAGAACAAGATCCATCCATTATCAACTTTCGCAGTGCGAATGTCCATAATCATGGCTACTGCGGCAACTACTACAGGAAAAAGGTGAAAAAATCCATATCGTATCACCTCCCATCTTAGATTTTTCTCATAACTGCTTATTCTTTCGTTTTTTATAAAAATTAAAAGTGGAATTTACCGCCGAACTAGCGGGATTGAATTACCAGAAGAACTCTGGTGAATATTATTATAGGACCGGACAATCGATTTGTCCAGTCCTATTTTTTGTCGAATTTCTAAAATAATTATAAAATGATTACTTAGTATACAACTTCTATTTTGCATCCTTCCGGTGCCAGGATGATACCATCTTCTGTGTCTTTTACTACACTTCCGCCCGCAACAGAAGAAACCTCATGAATATTTCTGAGAAGATATGTTATTCCCGGATTCTCTCTGGAAGCTTCCAATGTAAGTTTATTTCCTTCTTTTACAGCATTTACTGTAAATGCATCTTCGCCCTTACGTGTCACAACTTTGCAGGAGCCTTTACCATTCAGCTCATAAACCTGAATCTGTACATCTTTCTCCAGTTCATAATCTGCGGTTGTATCTACTGCGCCGATCGGAAGCAGTGTATTCTCTCTTACAAATACCGGTAATGAGAAGAAGTCATAATCTTCCGCATACCATCTGCCGCCTTCTTTCACTTCGCCGCTTAACAGATGAGTCCATTTTCCATTTGGAAGATAATATTCTACATGACCTTCTTTGTTAAAGATCGGGGCAACCAGAATGCTGTCACCCAGCATATACTGCATATCCAGATATTTTGTCGCAGGATCATCATTAAATTCCATGATCATCGCTCTCATGGACGGAATACCTGTCTTATGTGATTTCACAGCCATGGAATACAGATATGGCATTAATCTTAATTTCAGTTTTGTAAATTTACGGCACACATCTACCGCTTCATCATCAAACAGCCACGGTACACGATAGCTCTTGGATCCGTGGAGACGGCTGTGTGTGGAAAGAAGGCCAAACTGCAGCCAACGTTTGTATACATCCGGCGCTGCTGTCATTTCAAATCCACCCATATCGTGGCTCCAGAAGGAGAATCCGGATAAGGTAAATGACAGACCACCTCTTAAGCTCTCAGCCATGGAAGCATATGTTGCAGAGCAGTCACCTCCCCAGTGAACCGGGAACTGCTGTCCGCCTGCTGTCGCACTTCTTGCGAAAAGGATTGCTTCTCCTTCTCCCTTTACTTCCTTCAGAAGACCAAATACTGCCTTGTTGTAGAGGTATGTATAATAGTTATGCATGGAAACCGGATCAGAACCATCATAATATTTCACATCAATCGGGATTCTCTCACCAAAGTCTGTCTTGAAGCAGTCAACGCCGGCATCAAGCAAAGTTTTCAGTTTATTTGTATACCATTTCGTTGCTTCCGGATTTGTAAAATCGACCAGTCCCATTCCAGGCTGCCAGTTATCGATCTGTTTTACTCCTCTTCCATCTGCACGCTGTACCAGGTAACCTTTTTCCATTCCTTCTTTGAAGAATGCAGTTCCCTGCGCAATATAAGGATTAATCCATACGCAGATCTTCAGACCTTTATCTTTGTAGCGTTTCAGCATTCCCGGTACATCAGGGAAAATTCTCTCATCCCATTCAAAATCGCACCAGTGAAGTTCTTTCATCCAGAAGCAGTCAAAGTGGAATACATTTAACGGAATATCTCTGTCAGCCATTCCCTGGATAAAGGAGTTTGTCGTGTTTTCATCATAATTAGTTGTAAAGGATGTAGAAAGCCATAATCCAAAGGACCATGCCGGTGGCAGTGCCGGTTTTCCGGTAAGGTCTGTATATGTCTCAAGCACACCTTTGATATCATCACCATAGATTACATGATAGCGGATTTCTTCACCTTTTACAGAAAATCCTACGTTCTCTACTTTCTCACTTGCAACTTCAAAAGAAACATTGTCGCTGTGATCTACAAATACACCGTAATGTTTGCTAGTTACATAAAATGGAATATTCTTATAGGAAATCTGAGATGCAGTACCACCGTCTTCATTCCATACATCCACTACCTGTCCATTCTTTACAAATGCTGTAAATCTTTCTCCAAGTCCGTATACGCATTCTCCCGGATCAAGAGAAAGTTCTGCTACCATATATGGCTGATACTGTGCTGCCATATAGTTTGGTTCCGGGAATTTGGTCAGTGTTGCTCTGTCATACTGCATATATCCCAGATTACGGAATCCGATACCGGTAAGAACCTTTCCATCAGCCTCATAAGTGATCTTAAAATCTTTCAGATCTACTCTTACTGTCATTCTGCCCGCTTTCATAACAGCTTCAGCATCTGTGATCTCTACTTCTGTCTCCTGCGGATCCTCATTCAGTTCATATCTTGGCTCACCCTTAATATATCCCTGATAATGATAGCTTCTGACACTGATGATATCCTTACGCACAGAAGTGAATTCTGTAGTAATCGTTCCTACATCAAGAGCGCCGCCTCTGTCATTGATCTCTCTAAACGGAGAAACAATTCTCATTCCTCCCGGAATTACTTCTGCTGTAAAAGCCTGCATTGCATAAGATGCATTGGCACGTTCATTCTTCTCCCAGTAACCTTCTGTGAATTTCATTCCTGATCCTCCTTGTTTTTAATCCCGTGACTGTTATTTTGATTAATGGTTATCTTTTTCAGTTACTTTTCATCAGATAATAAGTAACTTGTTTTGTTATTCTCAATATATCTCTTTTTATGTGCATTGTCAACATTTTATTTGCATTTTTTGCTTATTTTATTGTAGGTTTTCTTCATAACCTGCAAAACTAAAAAAGAAGTATTACATCTTTCTTCTCTAAAGTTTTACGCTTTCTCTTTCTACAAGCTGTACTTTTGTTTTGTAAATATAAGGTGAACACTCTTCTCCCCGAAGCAGTTTCATCAATATATTTACTGCTGCCTCTGCCTTTTCTTCCACATCAATTCGCATAGTGGTGATTGTCGGATACACAATAGTCGCAAATACATCATCATCAATTCCGGCTACTGAAATATCTTCTGGTACACGTACATGATTTCTATGAAAAAAGGAAATCATTTCAGCTGCATTTCTATCAGTAGAAAAAAACAAAGCTGTATCTGTTCCTGCATACCTCAGTAATTCTTTATATACCGTCTGTCTTTTTTCATATTCTGCCGGAAGCCATCTGGTTTCAAGTTCACATCCTTTATTCTCTGCCGCTCTTTCAGCTCCCAGATATCGCCTGTAATCAGCGCCCTGTTTGTCATTCGCCATATATATTATTCGTTTCGCTCCATGGGAAATAAGATATTCACACATTGTATTGCCTGCTTTTTCATCTTCAGAAGTTACAAGACAGAATTTTTCTTTTTCATCCGGCAATTCTCCCATGTCTATGGCAACCATAGGCTTATTAGAAAGTGCTGAAATTTTCTTACAGTATACAAATGGCATAGAAATAGCAATAATTCCGTCCACATTCCAGCCAAGTGTCATCTTCTCAATTTCTTCCACGTTTTTATCCGAAAAAATCATAATATAATATCCCTTCTTACGCAGAAGTTCCTCAAGTCTGCCTATGATCCTTCCATAAAAAGGACTCTCGTAAACCGAACCTCTGGCAAATACAGGTGTATTGACCAAAATACTGATGATCTTTGAATTTTTATTAGTCAGCGCATTCAGTCCAAGCCTTGGAATATAATTGTTTTCCATAAGTAATTTTTCTATCTTCTCTATTGTTTCAGAAGAAACTCTGGCATTCTTTTTATGCAGTACATTCGATACAGTTGTTGTACTCACACCTGCCATCTCTGCAATCTGTTTAATTGTAACCATACTCACTGATTCCTTTTCTGCTTTTATCTGGATTGTGTCTGAAAATATTTTCCGTAAGATGTGTATTGCGGTTTATGGTATATTTTCGCAACGGACTGCGACAACCGAATTCGTACAAAATCCCCTGCAAAGCAAGGCGTGCAGATTACGGAATGATTTTTCAAACACTCTTTAGTATATATTACTCTTGCTTTTATGACCAGTAACATAATTTAAATTATTTCAGATTATCGGCCATAATAATTTCTGTTCCAGATTATATGTACAAAAACAAAAATATGTATATTGCATAAAACCAGAAGATTATGGTAATATTCTTCAAAATAAAGCAGATACGTAACTGTCCGGTGCCGTATTGAAGACTACAAACAGCAGACTGTTGCGAAAATATACCTGTTTTACAGATAAATATTTTTTGCAGGAGGTAAAAAACATGTGTACAGCAGCAACTTACAAAACAAAAGATTTCTATTTCGGTCGAACTCTTGATTATGAATTTTCCTACGGCGATGAAATCGCTATTACTCCACGAAACTACCCATTTCATTTTCGTCATTCAGATCAGATTCTGGATAAACACTATGCAATCATCGGTATGGCTCATATTTCCGATAGCTATCCACTTTACTATGACGCAATCAATGAAAAGGGACTCGGCATGGCCGGACTGAACTTTGTCGGAAATGCCGCATATGCCAATCCTGTCTCTGATAAAGAAAACATAGCCCAGTTCGAATTCATCCCATGGATTCTCAGCCAGTGCGCTACTCTGGAAGAAGCCCGTCAGAAACTCTCCTGCATGAACCTGACCAACACTCAGTTCAGCGAAAGCTTCCCTTGCGCCCAGCTTCACTGGATCCTCGCAGATGCCTCCGGATGTATTGTCGTAGAATCCATGAAAGACGGGCTTCATATTTACGACAACCCTGTTGGTGTTCTCACCAATAATCCGCCTTTTCCGCAGCAAATGTTCCAGCTTAATAACTATCAGTCCCTCTCACCACGGCAGCCCGAGAATACATTCGCACCAGGACTAGAACTTCAGTCCTACAGCCGCGGCATGGGTGCCCTCGGTCTTCCCGGAGACCTGTCCTCTGCCTCCCGATTTGCCAAAGTAGCCTTCACCAAAATGAATTCCAGATCCGGCGACTCCGAACTTGAAAGCATCAGCCAGTTCTTCCACATCCTCGGCTCTGTAGATCAGCAGAGAGGATGCTGCGAAGTATCCAAAGATAAATATGAGATCACGCTCTACACATCCTGCTGCAACGCAACAAAAGGAATCTATTATTATACAACTTATGAAAACCATCAGATCAGTGCTGTAAATATAAACCATGAGAATCTGAACACAGATACTCTGATTTGCTATCCAGTTCTTACAGGACAAAATATCTGTTTTCTGAATTAAATTTTTAAAGTGGCAGTTATCCGGACATTAAAATGTGTGCGGAAGCTGCCGTTTTTTATCCTATTTATCTGGCGTCAGTATAATTTCCCTGATTTCAAGATTATCCGCTCCATAATAAAGCTTAATATAATGATTATGTCCAAATCCCATATTTAAAATCCTGCTTTCTTCCACCCATTTGCCATTTGTCCCCTGAACAGAAATTGTCATCTTATGAATATTATCCAGAAATACAGAAACAGATAGCTGCGCAAGTTCTCCAAGATCAGATTTAAACGTAAATTTCATAATGAAATCTCCTTCATAACACCTGGATACCGCCACCACATCTGCTTTTCCCTTTACAGGATGCAATAATTTTCCATCAATTATAATTTCCTGTGTCTCCGGATCACTGACAATACTTACCAGACTTTCGGCATCTACATCATCATCATCCTTCGTATTCATAGCTTCCAGTTCTTCCTCACAAATCCTGTCTGTCATAAGAAGTAATGATGGACTTTTTATAAGAAATCTTAAAATATTAGATGCATTTCTCTGTAGTTCGCCCAACGTAATCTTTCCTGCACGAAGCATTTCTTCTACATCATCATTTTCCGGATTTGCCTTTGCATCATTTACCACCATATAAAGATCATTCTGAGCAGCAATCATCGGTGCTTTTACAGACACTTCTGGTCCATGTCCTTCATAATTAGCTTTCGCCCACCAGTCAGTCATCACAATACCTTCAAATCCCCATTCTTCCCGCAAAATTGTTGTACAAAGATCATAACTTCCTGCTGTCCAGAGTCCATTAACACTTCCATAGGTAGTCATCACTGAACGTGCACCCCCTTCTTTCACTGCGATTTCAAATCCTTTCAGATAAATCTCCCGCAGACATCTTTCAGATATTACAGAATCAGAGGTACTTCTCCCTACTTCCTGATTATTAGCACAGAAATGCTTCACTGTACTTCCGATTCCCCATTTTCCCATCGCCTTAACCTGCGCTGCACAGATTCTTCCTGTAAGAATCGGATCTTCAGAAATATATTCAAAATTACGTCCATTTAATGGATTTCTGTGGATATTCATACCCGGTCCAAGGAGGGAATCAATCTTATTCAGACGAAGTTCCTGCCCCACCATCTCATAGAGTTCACCTACAAGTTTTGTATTAAAAGTACTTCCCAGCAATGTTCCGTTGGGCAATGAAAATGCCTTTGTTCCACAATCCATACGAATACCTGAAGGCCCATCTGCACAGCATCCCACCGGAATTCCAAGAGTTCTCAATGACTCTGTCACTCCGCCAAATGCTGCAGCAGTTCCGGCAGTAACCTTTGGACTGCACATACCTTCACCACGAAACATAGCAATCAGATCATCCTCTCTGATCTGTGCTACAAATTCATCCATAGTTACCTTTTTATCCAGTACATCCACTAGCTTATAACCTCTGTCACCTGTATAAGCCAGTTCTTCCGGCATCTTTTCTTTTCTGCGCTTCTGTGGATCAACTGTACGAACCGGCACATCCTCAGTCACTGCCTGATATGTACCATCCGGCATCAAAACTGCCTTCATTCTCTTAAACTTTTCAACCGGAGCATATGATTCCTGCAATTTTTCAACAACACAGAACTTTTCCTCATAACATCCTGCCATCTCTGCACTTCTTACATCACTGCCTGCAAAAATCTCATAAGTTCCTTCCTCCAGAACATAACAGGATTTATATCCGGTTATACCGCTGTCATCATACGAAGCCATATCATACTTGGGAACAACAATACAGATTTCCTCTTTTTCTCCCGGATTCAGTTCTTTTGTCTTAACAAAACCGACAAGCTTTTTCTCAGGATTTCCAAGTTTTCCCTGTGGTACTTTTGCATAAACCTGAACTACCTCTTTTCCTTTTACATTTCCGGTATTTCTTACTACAACGGCAACTTTGAATTTATCTTTAGTATTTTCAGAAATTTTAGCTTTTATCTCAAAGGTTGTATAAGATAAGCCATAACCAAACGGATAAAGAACCTTATCTTTTGCAAATGTCTCAAAATAGCGATATCCCACATAAATATCTTCTTTATAATAGTTTTTAAATGGATCACCAAAATTTGCTGTAGATGGATAATCATTGATATCAGCAGCAATCGTATCTGGCAATTTACCACATGCACAGATCTTACCGGTCAGCACATCAGCCACACCACTTCCGCCTTCCTGACCACCCTGCCATACGTACAGAACAGCCTGCGGCTGATATTTCTTTACCCATCTCATATCAATAATATTTCCAACATTAAGCACTACAACAGTACGCTTGCTTACCTCACAAACCCGACGTATCATATCCTCTTCAGTTTCTGTCAGATAATAACTTCCTGCCTTTGCATTATTATCCTGATCCTCACCTGCCGTTCTTCCTATAATGATCATAGAAACATCATTATCACGGGCACAGTCAAGCATTTCCTCTGTTACTTTCATCTCTTTCTGGCTCCACGGTACACGCCCCCAGCCTTGTCCTTCATCATAAGGATTTTCCAGAATCCAGTCTGTATATATTTTTATCAGCTTTTCATCAAGCAGAATTTCTTTATTCTCTTTTAGAGCATCCATAATTCCTGTCACATATCTGGTATTTACCAGACCACCGGAGCCAAGCCCGCTTTTATAATAATGGAATGCCATACGTCCAAAAACAGCAACATGTTCTCCCTTTTTCAAAGGAAGTATCTGATCTTTATTTTCCAGCAAAACGCATCCTTCAGCCACAGCCTGCCTTGCCAGTCTGGCATACCTTTCCATATCCAGTTTATAATTATTCATCATTCTCTCTTACCTTTCCTGTAACCCACATTTGTATAATTTTTTCATTCAAAATAGTTTATCTGAAAAACAATTTTCAATCAAATATAAAGTCAGCCTCTTTACTCATCCGTGTCATTAAAGATCAAACAAAATTCACTGGATGAAGAAAGAGGCTTCCCTATTTTTTTAAATTTTTCAACTCTTTAAAATTTTATCAGCCCTTCACAGCACCTGCTGATACACCACCGACAATGTATTTCTGTCCCAGTACAAAGACAACCAGTACAGGAATAAGTGTCAGAATAATATCCGCTGCTATCAGATTATAAGAATTTTGAAATGCTCCAAAGAAATTATAAACCGCAAGGGTCATTGGCCATTTGTTTGAATTATTCAGATAATACAGTGGCATGGTAAAATCATTCCACACTGCCATAAAATCCAATACAAATAAAGTTGAAACAATCGGCTTCAAAAGCGGAGCGATTACCTTAATAAAAAGCTGCTTCGGTGTACATCCGTCAATAACAGCTGCCTCATCCAGTTCTCTCGGAATAGTATCAACAAAACCATATGCCAGAAAAAGGCTTAATGGAATATTGATTGCTGCATAAAGCAGAATAATACCAATTCTTGTATTCACCAAATGGAACATCTGCATAACTTTCATCAAAGCTACATTATTAATCGGAATAGCAATACCTGAAATGATAAAGTAATACAGAAAACGATTAATTCCCTTTTGATTTCTGGATATAACATATGCTGCTGCCGCGACCACCAGTACAATGATAATTACACTTCCAGTTGCATAAAGCATGCCATTAAAAAATGATGAAATCAATTTCCCCTGCTCAATTACAGTGGAATAGTTCTCAAGCACCCACTCTGTTGGCAAAGATAAAGTCATAGAACTGGATTCCGCTGATGTTTTAAATGAATTCAAAAATAAAACTATCAATGGAATCAGAACAATCAAACTGATAAACAATGAGATAATATTTGCAATGACATGCCCGACTTTTTTTGAAACACCCATTATGCATCAACCTCCTTGTTTTCCATAGATTTAATAATAAAATATAAAATGGCAAGTACAAAGAAAAACAGGACACTGGATAATGTGGTACCCATTGCCAGATTACCTTTGGAAAATTCTTTGTATACCGCAGTATTGATAACACCGGTTGCGTTTCCTGGTCCGCCATTTGTAAGAGAATAGATCATATCAAACACTCGGAGACCATAAGTAACATTTAAAACTGTAACATTTACCAGTACTGGTTTTAACAACGGAATGGTAATGCTGCGGAGTTTCTGAAAGAACGTTGCTCCGTCAATACTGGCAGCTTCATAATAATCCGGTGAAATGGATAATAATCCGGCAATAACAACCATCATAATATATCCCATACCTTTCCATACATCCACTGTCATAACAGTCGGAAATACCAGTTTCAGGTCAGTCAGCCAGTTTAATGCCAGTTTATCCAATCCAATACTTCGCAGAAAATCATTCAGAAAACCGGTCGTCGGATGCAACATGCTCTTAAATACAAGTCCAACTACCAGATAAGACATAACCTGCGGTGAGAAAATTACCATTCTCTGGATATTTTTACATTTAATAAATTTTTGTGTAAGTAATAATGCCAGAGCCAGACCTACGATAGTCTTGGCAATCGTTGTAACAACCGTAAATAATACTGTATTCCAGATGTACTTCACATATTCAGAATTACCTGTAAAAATTTCTTTGTAATTTCTTAAACCAACAAAATTGATTTCATTACTAAAATTGTTCCAGTCTGTGAAGGAATATGCTATACCTAAAATCCCAGGTAAAAAACAAAGAAGAAAGAAAAGAATTGCTGCAGGAGCTGCAAAATACCAGGGATAAAGTTTTTTTCTGTTCATAATCTGTCACCTTCATTTCAGGGAACCAGACAGATTACTCTGTCCAGCCCGGATCTTTCTGCAGTTTCGCCTGATCATTGCGTCTTTCAACAATCGTGTCAACTACATCCTGTGGTGTCATGGCACCTGTATACATCGCTTCAAGATCTTTACCTATATCCATCCACTGACTGTCAATATAATTTACAGATGTCTGTACAACATTTGCTTTTTCAAGTGAATCAATATAAGCCTGATCTTCTTCTGTGTATTTACTTGCAATTTCCGGCCAACAGAGTGCACTCAGTTCCGGCTGTCCATCTAAACGTTTCTGAAGATTTTCAGGTCTCGCAAGAAACTCAAAGAACTGTTTGGCTTCCTCTACATGTTTACTGTCTTTATTGATGAAATATGCGTTACTTGCAGGGTTTACACCGATTTCTGTATTATCGCCCCAAGGCATAACAAACATACCAAGTTTATCTGCTGTAAATTCAGGATAGTCTGCTTCCACTTCATTACGGAAACCAAGTTCACCAATAGTCATAGCACAACGTCCTGTCGCCATTGCTTCTTTTGCATTTTCCCATGCATTGCTGAGATAATCTGTTCCAAAATACCCAGCCTGCGCACACTCGTCAAGTTCTTCGATAATTGTTTTCAGATGTGTGATGTCTTCCAGTTTTGTTTCATTTGCATTTAATTTGTCATATACATCAGGATCATCCTGAAGCCACAATCCACCAGTTTCAAATAACGGAAGAACCTGATGCCATCCGTTTGTTGTACACTCATAGATTGGTGTAATACCCGCATCCAGAATTGTCTGGCATACATTTTTAAATTCTTCATATGTAGTAGGTACTTCCAGGTTCAGATCCTCAAAGATTTCCTTATTATATAAGTAGAAATACATTTTTTCCCCCGGGAAAGTAATTCCATAATCAACTCCATCTACAGAAACAGCAGACTGAGCTGCATCTGACATACGGCTTACCCATTCCTCATCTGAAAGATCTTCGCAATACTGATCCATATGGGTACTGGAAGCAAGTGAAATAGGTGTATCCACACAAATAATATCCGGTGCTTCTCCAGAATCCAGTTTCACTTTGATCAGATCACGCCACTGAGCATCCGGAGAAATCTGGAAATCAACTTTAATTCCGGTTTCTTTCTCAAACTCTTTTGCAAGATTCTGTACAATTCCAGATGTAGGAAGTCCGCTCTGATGACTTCCAAAGCTTAATGTAACAGATTTAGCAGCTTTTACATCTTTTGTATTAATCACTGATGTAAGACTTAATGCCATAACTGCTGCCATAGATAAACTGACTGCTTTTTTTAAAGATTTAACTTTCATATTCCGATTCTCCCTCTTATTTTTACGATTTTCTTATGTGATCTTTGCCGGCTGAACCACTGATTTAATGTATTTTTATCTTATCACACTCTATGCACAAACAACATGCACAATTCCAAACATATCCTTGCATTTTTTTGAACAATATTATACAATAATTTCGAAAAGGAGCGTATTGGTTTATGAGAAAACTTCCAAAAAAGTATTCACAGGCATCTTACCTTTTTATAATATACGGTTTCTTTATTCTTGTTTTGCTCGGTATTTTTTTCACTTATACTTATACATATTATAAAAAGAACGCTTTAAAGGATGCACAGACTTCCCTTGACAATATGTGTGCTTCAGTAACAGATTCTGTTAACACACAACTGGAAAATATCTCTACTATTTCCATGAACATCGTTTATTCCAATGCAATAAAAGAAAATTTCAAAGAATTTTCCAAAGCCTATCAGCAATATGGAATCAATAATATCCAGACTGTAGAATCTCACAAAAAAGCACAGACCATTCATGATATTGTAACAGCTATGATCGGAGCCTATCAGTCTGCTTCTGATATTAAGATTTATGCTATGGACGGTTCATGCGTAGAAGCAGGATATGGTTTATCTACTTATACAGTTAATCTGGAATCACTTCCCTGGTACGAAAAATGTATAAAACTCAATGGAAAAAAATTGTTTACAGTTCCGGAAAAACATACTGAACTTCCATCCTCTGCGGGAGATCGTAATTCACAATATTACTTGTCATTAATCCGACTTTTTCTTGATTCTGCCGGACAGCCCGAAGGAATTGTTGAAGTCATACAAGATTGTAACAGGATTTTTTTTCTGGCTGAACAATTTACAGAATCGAATCCAGATACAAATATTTACGTTTATAATTCCGACGGTATCTGTATTTATCCATTTTCCGACTCTGAAAATGTCCGTACAGATCTCTTAAAACTGATTACACAAAAACATCTGGAAGAAAACCAAAGCACACTGATCCAGGATTCATATGACAACACGTTTCTTCTGGACTATCAGAAAATCACAAGCTATGACTGGACTGTGGTACTGACCAGATCCCAAAATGCAATTTATGAATCAATGAAATCTTTCCGAAAATTTTTTATTATCATTGGAATAGGTTCCATTATTCTTACCACTTTATTGTGCCTGTATATATCCCGAAGAATTTCTGTTCCTCTACAGAAGCTTACCAGAGCCACTAGGAAGATAACTATCAACCGTGTCCTGGACGAGAATAAAGTAAATCTGACTTCTGCAAACAGCAATATCAAAGAACTGTCAATTTTATGCGAGTCTATCCGAAATATGTATGAAAAACTCCGTTCCACATCTCAGGAAGTCCTGCTTTCCAGAAATGAGGAAACCAGAGCCAAGCTTCAGGCTACCCAGTCTCTGATCAATCCTCACTTTCTTTACAACAGTCTGACCAATATCAGTATTATGGCAGAAGAAAACATGAATGATGAAATTATTCAGATGTGCCAGGCATTGTGCGACTATTTCCGCTATGTATCTTCATCCGGCGAAATGATCGTTACTATAAAAGATGAACTATTTTATACCCGACGTTACCTTGAATGTATGAAATTAAGATTTGAAGAAGATTTCGAATATATCATGGATATTCCCGAAGAAGCAGCGTCTGTTTATATTCCTAAGCTGATCTGTCAGCCCATAGTAGAAAATGCTTTTAAATATGCCTTCATTAAACGACCACCATGGAAACTTCATATTCGATGTGAAATCATAGATTCTCACTGGTGGATCTATATTGAAGACAACGGTGGAACCATGACAGAAGAAAAAAAAGAAGAACTTCTTCTTCTATATGAAAATCTCAACTGGAATGAGGAACTGAAATCTATGAAAATCGGAGGAATGGGATTAAAGAATGTTTATCTCCGTCTGAAACTTTTATACGGAAAAAAAGCAATTTGGGGTATTGATGATTCTGTTTCCGGTAAAACCACATTTATACTTGGAGGACCGGTTTTTAATTCAAAGGAGGAATATTATGCCAAAGACTATACAGTATAAATACCTTGTCGCAGAAGATGAACGTCTGATTCGAAAGAATCTTATCAAAAAGATTGACTCTCTGAATCTTCCGCTAATCAGTTGCGGAGAGGCTGCAAATGGAACAGAAGCGATCGAACTGATCATACAGACATGTCCTCATATTGTAATTACTGATATTCGTATGCCAGAATGTGACGGTCTGGAACTGGCAAAATATTTATCCGAGAATCATCCTGGAATTAAAACCATGATCCTCAGCGGTTATGATGATTTTTCTTATGCACAGGCCGCCATACGCTACTCTGTAAACGATTATCTTCTTAAACCAGTTGTCCTGGATGACCTTTATCAGTCCTTACAAAAGCTAATCATAAGTATGAATGAAGAATTCGAAAACATAGAATCTTACGATGTTCGCAATCAGGCTCTCAATCAGACCGAAATCGCAGAACTCATGATAAAATATCTGAAAGAAAATTTTGCTCAAGACATCTCCATGCAAGGTCTTGCCGATAAATTCGGCTTTACATCCGAATACCTGGGCAGAATTTTTAAAAAAGTCACTGGTGAAACACCCCAGAAATATCTCACAAAACTTCGTATGAATGAGGCCAAACGTCTGCTTCTTTCCTCACCCGAAACAGAGATCCAGATAATCGGAGAACTGGTGGGATACAAAAACGCTTTTTATTTTAGCCGTGCATTCAAAAATCATACCGGTCTCCAACCCAGCGAATTCCGAATATTAAGTGCAAAAAACAATTCTTAATTTCTTTAATCCCTAAAAAAGCCACCGCGAAAACGCGGTGACTTTTTGGGGATTTTCCTACCATTTATCAAAAATGCTAAATCTCTTTATGACTCGTAACCCTAAGTCGTGCCATAGCTCTGGACAGAGCCAGCTGATTCATATGATACTCCTGAATACTCTGCTTCTGTCTCATCTGCTCTTCTGCTCTCTCCTTCGCTTCCTGTGCCCTGCGGATATCAATCTCCTCAGGACTCTCTGCCGTCAGACAGAACAGCTTCACACGGTTATTGATCATCTCCACAAACCCACTGCTCACAGCCAGAACATGCTTTGTGCCATCTGCTTCCTCGAAACGCATTTCTCCCGGAATGATAGCAGCAACAATATTCTCATGCTGTGCCAGAAAGGCCTGCTCACCGTCAACAGCCGGGATTGTCAGGGTTTTGGCACGTCCTGCAAACGCCAGCTTATTACTGGCATAAATCTCAAGACCAAATGTATCTGCCATAAAATCCGCTCCTTATTCCTGACCCATCTCAGTCTTTGCTTTCTCGATGACATCCTCAATTGTACCAACATTGAAGAAAGCATTTTCCGGATACTGATCCATCTCACCATCAACGATTGCCTTGAATCCACGGATGGTTTCTTTCAGAGGAACATATTTACCCTTGATACCTGTGAAGTTCTCAGCTACATGGAATGGCTGGGAAAGGAACTTCTGGATCTTTCTTGCACGGAATACAGTACTCTTATCCTCCTCAGAAAGCTCTTCCATACCAAGAATAGCGATGATGTCCTGAAGTTCTTTATATTTCTGAAGGATTTCCTGTACTTTACGTGCTACTTCATAATGTTCTTCACCTACAACATCCGGCTCCAGAATACGGGAAGTAGATTCCAGCGGATCAACTGCCGGATAAATACCCTGCTCTACAATCTTTCTGGAAAGAACGGTTGTTGCATCCAGATGTGCGAATGTAGTTGCAGGAGCCGGGTCAGTCAGGTCATCGGCAGGTACATAGACAGCCTGTACAGATGTTACAGAACCATCCTTAGTAGAAGCGATACGTTCCTGAAGTTCACCCATCTCAGTAGCCAGTGTTGGCTGATAACCTACGGCTGAAGGCATACGTCCAAGAAGGGCGGAAACCTCGGAACCAGCCTGTACGAAACGGAAGATATTATCAATGAAAAGAAGCACATCTCTGTGTTCTTCATCTCTGAAGTATTCGGCCATTGTCAGTCCGGTTTCAGCAACACGCATACGGGATCCCGGCGGCTCGTTCATCTGTCCGAACACTAAGGCTGTTTTTTCAAGAACGCCGGACTCCTTCATTTCTGACCATAAATCGTTACCTTCACGGGAACGCTCTCCAACACCTGTGAAAATGGAATATCCGCCATGCTCTGTAGCAATGTTCTGGATCAGCTCCTGGATCAGGACTGTCTTACCAACACCGGCACCACCGAACAGACCGATCTTACCACCTTTTGCATATGGTGCAAGAAGGTCGATAACCTTAATACCTGTTTCCAGGATTTCTACAGCCGGTTTCTGATGTTCGAAATCCGGCGGATCTCTGTGGATGACCCATTTCTGTTCTCCCTCAAGAGAAGGACCGTCATCTACTGTATCACCAAGTACGTTAAATAAACGTCCCAGTGTCTTATCACCTACAGGAACCTTAATGCCGCTTCCTGTGGCGATGACTTCTCTGTCACGCTGTAAGCCTTCGCTTGCGCTCAGCATAATGCAGCGTACCATATTGTTTCCCAGATGATGGGAAACTTCCATTACACATCTTTTACCGTTGTTCTCTACCTCAAGGGCATCCTTGATCTCAGGAAGATTTCCATCTTCAAAAACAACGTCTACAACAGGTCCCATAACCTGTACAATTTTACCTTTGTTCATCGTCGTCACTTCCTTTTTTGTGCTTTTGCACCGCTGACAATCTCAGTGATTTCCTGTGTGATGGCAGCCTGACGCGCACGGTTATACTCAATGGATAACTCCCTGAGCATCTTCTTTGCACTGTCCGTAGAGGACTGCATTGCCATCATTCTGGCATTATTTTCACTGGCATACGCTTCTACAAGACATCCATAGATCAGACCGGTCAGGTAATTGGGAATCATGGTATTCAGAAGTACATCGGCTGATGGTGACAGCACGATTTCCTCCTGTGGCATGTCCGCAAGCATTGCCTGATTTGGCAGGAACTCTGCCTTCTTCAATGGAAGAAGCTGCATATTCACCGGCTCCATTGCAACTGCACTCTGCATCTCCGTATAAAAAATACGTACTTCGTCCAGTTCTCTGTCCAGGAACGCTCTGACAATCTCCTCTGAAATCAGACGCGCTCTGTGCATGGTCGGTTTCTGTACTGTATATGGAAAGTTCTCTGCGATATCCATATGTTTCTTCGTGAAATACTGACGGCCTACCATACCCAGCACATAAAGCTTGCAGTGCTCATGCTCTGCCATAAACTGTTCTGTTATTTTCTGGATATTATGGTTATAGGCACCTGCCATACCTTTATCACCGGTAACTACGATACAGCCGATCTTACGGTCTTCCTCTGCGATTTTATGACGGATACTGAAAAAAGGATGCTCTGTATCCGGCATATGACGCAGGATTCGGGAAATTGCCGCCTGCATATTATAGTAATACGGTTCTGTATCGGACAGGATTCTTTTGGCCTTCTGCATCTTGGATGAAGAAATCATATACATGGCATTGGTGATCTTCATGGTGTCCTGAATGCTTTTCATTCGAGTCTGAATCTCTTTCGTACTGCCCATATCAACACCTACCTGCTCTTATCTGCAAATTCTTCTGCCACTTTCACGATCTTTTCTGCCAGTTCATCCGGAAGCTGTCTCTTCTCCTCGATCTCTCTTCCGATTTCCGGATAAGCACTGTCAAAGTAGTCCAGCATATCTCTCTGATACTTCTTCATCTTCTTAGTTTCCACGTGCATCATTGCCTTGTGTGTTGCCGCACAAAGAGTGATGACCTGTTCATGAAGACTTAACGGGCTTGAAAGCGGCTGTTTCAGAAGTTCCATAAGTCCGCTTCCGTATTTCAGCTGCTGAGTTGTAGCCTCGTCCAGATCAGAACTGAACTGTGTAAAGATTTCCATCTCACGATACTGAGCCAGATCGATACGGACACTTCCTGCTGCTTTCTTCATGGCTTTTGCCTGTGCAGCACCACCAACTCGGGATACGGAAAGACCTACGTTAACCGCCGGACGCATACCGGAGTTAAACAGGTCACTCTCCAGGAAGATCTGACCGTCTGTGATGGAAATAACGTTTGTAGGAATATATGCGGAAAGGTCACCTGCCTGTGTCTCAATGATAGGAAGTGCAGTGATAGAACCACCGCCGGCCTTTTCATTCAGACGGCTGGAACGCTCCAGTAATCTGGAATGGAGATAGAATACATCTCCAGGATAAGCCTCACGTCCCGGTGAACGTTCCAGAAGCAATGACAGTGCACGATATGCAACTGCATGCTTGGATAAATCATCATAAACCATTAATACATCTTTTCCCTTGTACATGAAGTACTCAGCAAGTGCAGTACCTGCATAAGGAACAATGTACTGAAGTGGTGCACAGTCACTGGCTGTGGAGGAGAATACTGTTGTATAGTCCATAGCACCATGTTTCTCCAGAGTAGATACAATTTTAGCTACTGTGGAAGCTTTCTGTCCGATTGCAACATAGATACAGATTACATCTTTACCTTTCTGGTTAAGAATGGTATCCAGCGCAACGGAAGTCTTACCTGTCTGTCTGTCACCGATGATCAGCTCACGCTGGCCACGGCCGATCGGGAACATGGAGTCAATGGAAAGAATACCTGTTTCCAGCGGAACTGTTACAGATTTTCTCTCAATGATCCCAGGTGCCGGATTCTCTACCGGACGATACCCGTCTGCCTTGATCTCGCCTTTACCATCGATCGGTGCTCCCAGAGCATTTACAATCCTTCCGATAAAAGCGTCACCTACAGGCACACCTGCCTGTTTCTGGGTTCTTGCCACCTTTGTTCCTTCTTTGATTCCTGTATCTTTACCGAACAGGATACATCCGATGCTGTTTGCACGGATATCCTGAACCATACCTTTCAGACCATTCTCAAAGGTTACAACCTCACCGTACATGGCATGATCGATACCATATACCGTGGCGATACCATCTCCGACGGAGATGACTGTTCCTACTTCCTGGTCCTTGCTGATTTCGTCATAATTCTTTATTTCTTCTTTCAGAATCGAAATGATTTCATCTGGATTCACTGCAGCCAACTTTTATTCACCTCCGTGTCAATTTCTGTCTTAATTTCGTATAACGTCCGCGGAGACTCCAGTCATACTCTTTGTCTCCGGCAGAAAGAATGAAGCCACCGATCAAAGATTTGTCTTCTTTCAGAGTAAGAATGACTTCCTTTGCTCCGAATTCCCTGCGAAGGAAATCCTCCATCTTCTCTTTCTGGGCTTCTTCCGGTTTTGTTACATATGTGAGGACAGCTTTCAGGATACCTTTCTGCTTGCGGCTGTAATCACCGTACGCTTCCAGAATCTCCTCAATGCTGCTGATTTTCTGATATTTACAGGTTATCTTCAGGAAATTCTTCATCTCCTGTGGGAAAACCCTGTCAATTACATGTTCTTTTTCTTTTAAAGAAACCAGCGGATTCTCAAGGACACCCTTTAACTGCGGGGTACCCTCGAAAATCTTTTCTGTCTCCAAAACAGCTTCTTCCGGGACAGAAAGCTCATATAATGCTTTTGCATAATTAATGCTTGTTTCCGTCATTGGAATCACCTGCCTCTTTTATAAACTGGTCATAAAGGGACAAATCCTGCTGACTGCTGTTTTTCTCTCCCATGATCTTTGAGGCTGCATCCAGCGCAATCTCTGCCACTCTGCTTTCCATAGCTTTCATAGCATTTTCCTGCTCTGTCCTGATATCTGCCTTTGCTTTATTAAGCATTTCACCGACCTGTGTATTTGCATCTTTTACAATACGGTCAGCCTGTACTTTTGCCTCATCCTTCGCCTGGTTTACAATTCGCATGGATTCGTCTTTCGCAGATTTGAGTGCATCTTCATATTTGCCTTTCAGTTCGTATGCCTTCTCTTCAGTTTCTTTGGCACTTGCAAACTGCTGGTCGATCATGTTTTTTCTCTGTTCCATCACGTTCAGGATCGGACCAAACAGAAACTTCTTCATTAAAAGATAAAGAACAATCAGGTTAATAATTGTAAAGACCAGGTTGATGTTAATCTCGATCACCTGTCCCACCTGCCTTTCGTATGTATTCTTTATCCATTAATTAGCCAAGCATGATAACGATCAGAAGACCGATAACGAAACCGTAAATAGCTGTTGCCTCGGCAAGGGCGCATCCTAAAAGAAGTGCTTTACTGATCTTGCTTTCTGCTTCTGGCTGTCTTGCGATTGCTTCAACTGCTTTGGATGTTGCCATACCAATACCAATACCTGCTCCGATACCTGTCATAACTGCGATTGCTGCTCCAATTGCTACTAACATAACTTTTTCCTCCTGTTGTTTAACTGAAATAAACTAAATATTACAAATCTTTCTTCACAATATGCTATCCTGTCGATATTCCGATGAGATCATTTGATGCCTGTGCAGCAGATGTCTGTACCAACGGTTGTTTATGACCGTTATGACCCACCGGATATCCGGACAGCATTTAAGCGCTGTTCATAACTGCTGTCTTATTCCTTATGTCCCGCATCTCAGGTTTTATATAGATGTCATATTCCTGTATGAACAGTAATCTTTTTTATTCAATAGCTTCCTTAATAAATAAAGAAGTTAAGAATACAAATACATACGCCTGAATGAATCCGTCAAAGAAATCAAAATACAGGCTGAATGGGATAGGAAGAATTGCCGGGCATATAAACTCAAGAAGTTTCATAACCACATAGCTTCCTAACACATTACCAAAAAGTCGCATACAAAGTGATGTCGGACGAATGGCGATCTCCAGAATATTGATCGGCAGCATGACCGGAGACGGTTCTGCGAAGCTTTTGAGAAAGCCTTTCAGACCTTTCTTATGAAATCCTGCATACTCGATCAGGAAAATACTGGTAATGGCCAGTCCAATCGTACAGTTTAAATCCTTTGTAGGCGGTACAAATCCAAACACACCGAAAATGTTTGCAATTCCAATGTAAATGACAACTGTCATCAGATAGGGAATATACATTTTTCCCTCTTCTCCAAGGATATCCTCAAAGAAGTTATGAAGAAAACCTACTCCTGCTTCCAATAAAAGCTGTTTCTTACCAGGGTTTTCCACACTCAGGTTTCTTACGAGCACCAATGACAAAATTAAAAGCACTGCCATGATCACCCATGTCACTGCTACTGATTCTGCGATCGGTATTCCTCCAAACACAGGTATGGTAAAAACTGTCTTACATTGAAGTTCTTCCATTAACGTGCTTGCTAAATTACCCGTTTCTTTTCCCTCCTTTTCTATTTCGAATCCCTCTGATTTCTTTTCACTTCTTCCATTTTGAGGTCCGTCTTTGTTGTTTCTGTTCTTATCGGAAAGCCTGAAAAGTATCTTTTTATCCGGTAGAAATTTTATTTAATCCACATCCGCTAAGGATTGGGATTCATCCGGATAATCATATTTAAAATTTATAATTTGTTTATAAATTCTTTAAGAGATTCAAGATTTTGAGTTTATTATATTCGAATCTATTAAAAAGTCAACAATCATTTTGACCATTTCCGACAAAAATAGTTCTGTTTTTTGTGCATTCTATCCAGTTATTTTTGATTAAAAATCTATTTTCACAGTTTTCCAAAGGCATTTTCACGAAAAAACGGCATTTTTCATTGACCGAACTGTAAGCTGATGATATTATTTTATATAGTTTTTATATAAATTTTATATTCCCAAACTTACCAATCTATATATTGGTAATACCATTTTTGAGATATACTATACAGGAGAAAATTTTTATGCAGATCATTTGTCTCGGAGACAGCATCACGGACTGTAATCATTTATTCGAAGATTTCCCTCTGGGAAACGGATATGTACAGATGCTTTCTGAAATGTTTCAGAAACATACTATAAATATATCTGATACAATGCAATTCAAAAATTACGGCATTGATGGATTCACTGTAGCAAGAGTTCTGGAAAATATCAGACTGCAAAGAATTCCCCTGCACCGCTCTCCAATTATCACACTTTTGATTGGTGTCAATGATATCGGTCTGATGATGAACACTGACCGCACCGAGTTCCAGAAAAAGCAAATGATGCAGGACTTTGTTGCACATTATAAAGAATTACTAAAACTGCTTACCAGAGATGCCAGACAGGTGATTCTCATGGAACCATTTATCTTTCCTCACCCCGAAGAATATCAGACATGGATTCCTTACGTCCGAACCATGTCCACTCATATCCGACAGCTCTCCGAAAAGTTCAATCTGCCTTTTCTGCCATTACATGATTACTTTAATAATGAAGCAATTCAAAAGGGATTTGACCAGATTACTACTGATGGCATTCACCTTACTCGATATGGACACGAATTACTTGCTACTCTGTTGTATGAAGTAATAATAAAAGAGTTCCACTGACCATTTAACCAAATCAAGTAAGTCCCCTGCTTCAATTGCGAAGAGCAATAAGCAGTG